>Ga0189276_10185_pt1 | contig 64138 bp, 46 predicted proteins | sample N26A31minimetaG_FD_130321 | JGI IMG/M metagenome (GOLD analysis project Ga0189276, IMG submission 130321) | Marine microbial communities from the Costa Rica Dome - N26 A3-1 mini metaG | ecosystem: Environmental > Aquatic > Marine > Oceanic > Photic zone | place: Costa Rica: the Eastern Pacific... | reverse complement strand
AGCTCATTCATTGCATGGGTGATTGTTGATATTGTGGCTTTAGCTTAAGGGGTTTAGGTTTTGGCTAAAGCCACGGGTGGTTTCAGATTATACCGCTGACCACCAGCTGAAGCTGGTGGAAATTGTTTGAACAGGTTTGGGAGATTTTAATAATTTGAAAAAATTGGAACGGTGCTTTAGCCCGTTCATTCCATGGGTGATAGTTGATGTCGGGGCTTTAGCCCAATAACAAAAAAAGCGACCGATGGGCCGCTTTTAAATAATTTGATTTAAAACTCTATTATTTGACTGCTATAGGATCTGCATTTCCATCAGGATCATTAATAGCTGATCCCCCGTTTCGTGGATTTCCAGTTAATAGAATTCCAGCTACGTGTGGAGCTGCCATGGAGGTTCCGCTAAAGCTAGAATACCCACCTGGTACTGTAGACAACACCGCAACTCCTGGAGCTGCAAAGTCTACTGGTGGATTTCCGAAATTAGAGAAGGATGCAAACACATCATCGCTATCTATCGCTGATACAGTATAAATGTTAGGTCCATTAGCTCTCGCTGGAGATGAATTACTGGCATTTTGGGCTGAGTTACCTGCTGCAAGAGAGGTTTTAATGCCTTTGCTTGCCATATTTATTACTGCAATATCTAATGCAGTTGAAGGAGGTCCGCCCAAACTCATATTAGCAACATCGCCATTTTTACCATTTGCAGCAACAAAATCTACTCCTGCGATCACTCCTGAATAAGATCCTGAACCTCTGCTGTCCAATACTTTAATCGGAACTACAGTGGCACCTGCAGCCACTCCTATTACTCCAAAGCTATTATCGATAGCGGCAATCGTTCCTGCAACGTGCGTTCCATGACCATTTCCGTCTGCAGATAGGTTAGAGTCTTTTCCTTTATCAAATGCATTAAAGCCTTTAGAAACATCCACATTCAAATCCGGATGGCCTGCCTCAATCCCAGAATCAATGACATAAGCTACTCCAGTTCCTGTGTAGGTTGCTCCGCCTCCGACTCTTGTAATTCCATACGGGGTAGCTTGAGCAGGCTCATTACCTCCTCCATCTCCGCCATCTTTTGGACCTTTACCAGGAGGAGGAGCTAGCATCACTACTCTATCTGGCTCAATAAATTTCACTGACGGATCTTTGGATAGATCCATGTATTGCTCATCGGTCAAGGCGACAGAGAATCCCTCTATGGCATCTCCGTATACATATCCCAAATTCGCTTCTGCGATTCTGTATTTGGCTAATAACTCATTGCCAACTTTTCGCATGGCAGCCTGATTAGCTGCATAGTCTGTACCTTTTCTAAAATTAAGATTGCTTGGGTTTAATCTGACGATGTATTTCCCAGGGATAATATCACCGTTTTGGTACTTGATCACTTCCAATACATCACTTTGAAGTAGTGGACTTTCTTCTTGAGGGGCACAGGCAAACGTCAGAGCTCCTAATAGGATTCCTGCGCACGCTGCTGGTTTTCTCCAGAGGTTTTTCATTTTGCTTTTGATTGTTTGAATAAAATAATTTAAGGATTAGTGGTGTTTATAAAGAATAAACGGTTTTAATATGGGGCTAAAAGCAAAATAATCCTAAATAAAAATTGAAAAATATGCCCAAAAAAAAGTAAGCCTCAATTTCTTGAGGCTTACTTGCAATTATTTGATTTCGAAATTTTCAACCATGGTTCCTGACCTGACTTTCCGATCCAAGGTGCTTCCCAAGTCCATTCGGTCTAGCTTTTCAAACCTTCCTGAAGGTGGGGTTCCAGTGATTTGGGTTATTGCAGTTCGAAGTAATTGTTCATTTACATCCCCAAATTGTCTCAATCGTTCAGCAGTTTCCTTGGCTGTTATATTAGGTGTGAATCCATTGGAATAATCTGATTTATCTTGACTATTAAAGCTTTGAAAAACTATAGGAAGTAAACCATAACTGTTTTGGGGGTTGTCCTCATCTTCAATAGGAACAGATCCCACATTTTTTCCAGTCGTCACATCGCCAATAATAAATACATCCATGTAAGGTTTCAGACCATTGATAATGAGTTCAGATGCTGAAGCTGTTCTGCTGGATGTGAGTACATATACTCTATTTCCCGAAAGCGTATTTCCAAGGTTCTGTGATTTAGACAAAAATTTCGCATTGACATTTTTGAACTCATCAAAACGACTTAAAAAACTATTGAATTTTCTTTTCAAAAAGATGTCGTTTGTACTGACTCCGGGAGCGATCAAGCTTGCCAGATTGATGGCTGAAGAGACAAATCCTCCGCCGTTGTATCTAAAATCAACAATCAAGTGGTTGATGCCTTCTGCTTTGAATTTGGCAAAAATGGCATCTGTTTCTTGATCATAGGCATTGCTATTGTTACCCGGTCCAGGAGCAAAGAAATGATAAACTACATACCCTATTTTTTGATTATTTATAGTATAAATCGTGTCAAGGAAATTTGGGTTTTCAGCTAATTGTACAGGCGTAAGTTGTAATTGGCCTTGATTTTCAAAAGCTTGACTTCCTTCATTATATCTCAGATAAGTAATGGTATGCTGAGAAGAAATAGCCCCAATCACCTCTCTGAAATTAGTAACCGTCATTTGCTGACCGTTGATTGTCCTGATAATATCACCTCTTCTTAAGCCAGCTGTAGCGGCTGGGCTATTTTTCTTGATATAGGTGATTTCTGCAATGACATTATCCGAATTTTGGCTTTCCCGGAAAAGAATAAACTCGTAACCTGCTTCAAGGGTAACTCCATTTAAGGAGTTTAATAGTTCTTGGTAATCAGGATAGATTACAGAAAATCTATCAGTAGGTCTGAACAATAAGGATTCAAAGTAATCTTCAGGATCTGAATTTTCGCTGATGGGAGTTCCTAAGTTCTCCAACCAATAGTAAGCTTCCTCCATTACTTCCGAAATCCATCGGTTGATAGCCGCATTGGAACCCGGTTCCACTTCAGGCAAGATATCCTCATCATCTTTACATGACCAAAAGGAAATAGTCATTAAGCCTAGAAGGAAAAAAGGGAAAATTTTTCGTAGTCTCATAATCATTTGGTTGTGCAGAAATAACGAGGGATTCGTTAAGATGTTTTTCCTTGGCGCTCTAAATCAATACGATGTCCCGAAGGAGACATTATGGGTTTGGCTATCCAGTAACTTTCCTCCCTCGCATTTTAAAACTCTATAAGGATATTTACGAAGCAATTCATGGTTATGGGTTGCCATTAGGATTGCAGTTCCTTTTTTATTGATCTCTTGAAAAAGTTTGAATATCCCATCCGCTACGTCCGGATCTAAGTTTCCTGTTGGTTCATCAGCTAGCAGTATTGAAGGCTCATTTAACAAAGCTCTCGCAATCACTACCCTTTGTTGCTCTCCTCCCGAAAGTTGGTGGGGCATTTTGGAAGAAGCATTGTTGAGACCTACGAGCATCAGGACTTCGGCCATTCGCTCCTTGATTTTCACTTTGTCTTTCCAGCCAGTTGCTTTCATGACAAAGTCTAGATTTTCGGCTACGCTTCTATCATTGAATAGCTGAAAATCCTGGAAGATAATCCCCAGCTTTCTTCTTAAAAAAGGTATTTCGGAAGTTTTAACCTTGGTCAGATCAAAACCGGCTATTTCCACTTTCCCGCTTTTCAGCGCCAAATCTGCATAGAGGGTTTTTAATAAGGAGCTTTTTCCACTTCCTGTCTGGCCAATCAAAAAAACAAATTCATGTTGCTCCACAGAAAAACTCACATCAGTGAGGACAGGATCAATACCCTGAAAAATAGTAGCTTTCTCTACCTGCAGTACAGGCTGCGTGCTAAAATCCATATTATAACTCCAGTTTTTGCAATTTTCCAAAAGGCAGTTGCTCAATCAGCGCTGCCAACTCTTCTTCTTTTCCCTCCAATCCAAATTTCTCAATGTTTTTCATGGGTCTATCTGCTCTAAAGTAAGCTACCAACACGAAATTTTCGTCTCTGATTTGGATATAGTCAGGAATCTTTGCTTTTCCCTTTACCTTAATGATATACATATTTTGTATAAGTAGGGAAGGAGGAGATTTTCCTCCTTCCTTGTATTTGCTTATTTACCTGCTGCCTTGGCATGATCTGCCAAAAACTGTGCTAGTCCGGAATCTGTAAGTGGATGTTTCAACAAGCCGGTAATAACTTTCAATGGGCATGTAACTACGTCTGCTCCTATTTCGGCACATTTGATTAAATGCATGCTATGTCTCACCGAAGCTGCAAGTACTTCTGTTGCAAAGCCATAAGTCTGGAAAATATGCACAATCTGCTCGATCAACTCCAATCCGTCAAAAGAGATGTCATCCAAACGCCCTATAAACGGGGAAACATAAGTAGCTCCGGCTTTTGCAGCAAGCAAAGCTTGGCCTGAAGAGAAAATCAAAGTACAGTTTGTACGGATTCCTTCACTATGGAAATATTTGATCGCTTTAACACCATCCTTGATCATGGGGATTTTCACCACAATCTTATCATCAATTTTGGCCAATTCTTTTCCTTCTTTAATCATGCCATCAAAATCAGTAGCAATGACTTCAGCACTCACTTTATCATCTACAATATCGCAGATGGCCTTATAGTGAGCCTTTACATTGGCGTCTCCGCTTATTCCTTCTTTTGCCATGAGAGAAGGGTTGGTTGTTACTCCATCTAAAACGCCCAAATCGTAGGCTTCGCGGATTTCATCCAAATTGGCAGTGTCAATAAAGAATTTCATAGGGTTGTAATTTTAAGGGTTTTCGAATTGTTCCAAAACAAGCTTCATATTTCCAGAAGTCGTTTTTGGACATTTCATGAGTTTAGGTTTGAATTTTAGGTTAATGGGAAAATAGTAGCAAATAGACTTTACCGAAATGGTAAAACCTTTTTCATACTTACTTCCCGAGGAATAGGTTTACTTAATTATTGAATTTGAGAAATAGGTGTGAAGCTATTCTACTAGACAAAGTTAAAAGATTAATCAGCATACGGAACCTTAAAAATGAAAGGTTCGAAAATAAAACAAAAAAAGAAGCGGCATCGCACCGCTACAACCGCCTACCCTTGCTTCCTTCCGGACCTGGGGGATTCAGCAGGAGCTGGTCGTGCCGCTAGGCCACAAAGTTACGGTAAAATTTGCTGATTCCAATATTCAGAAGAGTTCTTTGATCACAAAGGAAGTACTCAGTTGATTCTCAGTCTATTCTTTTTGAATGTGGAAAAAAGATTCATTCTTCGTTTTCTTTCAAGTTGTAGTTGATCATCCAGCTCACTCCAAATTTGTCTTTAAAACTTGCGAAATAAGCATTCCAAAACATTTTTTGATAGGGGGACTCTATTTCTCCTCCTTCAGAAAGCTTTTCAAAAAATTCTTTACCCTGTTGCTTGCTGTCAACTCCTAAAGAAATATGGTTATTGTTTCCCATATGAATTTGATGACCTGCACTGGGCATACTATCACTGCCCATGATTTGTTGGTCAGGTGAGAAAATCAAATTCACATGCATGATTCTCCTTTTTTCCTCGTCTGGGATTTGGGCTCCGGGTATATCTTCAAAATAATGGAAACCACTTTCAAAGTTTCCTCCGAGTACCGATTGATAAAAGGTAAAAGCCTCTTCAGCCTTGCCATCGAAGCTTAGGTGTGGGTAAATGATCATGATTTTGTCTGTTTGGCCTATTTTAAGTTACGGAGATTTATTTTTTTATCCACCAAAAAGCTGAGTATAGAAATGGATAAGCCGGCAAATGAAATCAAGAAAGCAAAGCGAAGAGAATAATAGGAGATGGCGATTGAAAGGAACTGTAGGCTAAGGCCGATCAACCAGACTAAATGGCCCAGTGAGGATTTTAAGGATGTAGGGTTTGATTTTACTTTTTCCAGGCTCTCATTTAAAAGCGGGGGAAAAAAACTTCTGTAATGCCAAAGAATGATCAAGTTAAAAATGAATAAGACTGCTAAAACAAAGGGAGTGCCTCGCCATTGTTGGGAAATAGTGACCATCAAAATATTGAGGATCATGGGCACCATCATGACACTTCCCAAAAGTTTAAATCGAGTTGTGAGGAGTAGATAACCTATCAATACTTGTGATAAGGCTATGAATTTTGCATAAAGCCCAAGAGAATACTCTTCCAGTCTTTCTATCAGCCATACAGGACCTATCCAACCAAAATAGGAGTGCTCATTATAAAGTTTGGCCATTCCCGCACCAAAGAAAGTGAAACCTAGAAATATGGCCAATAGTTGTACAATTGCTTTTTCTGAGAATAATTTCATGGTGCTGTTTAGAGTAAGTATTTACTGGATGAATTCAAATAATGAATGTTACACATTTTGTTCCTGAGGCTGAATACAATTTTCTGATTATCCGCAATCATGCCAGTAGCCTTATTTTCCTTGCTTGACAGGTTGGAAGACCGATGACCGAAGCACCGGATTTTGATCCTTTCAGCAGACAATAAGCCATATTTTTGTCAATACTGGTAAGAAAGCGGATATCCATATACAATTTAATTTAGATGTAAAACTGACTATTTTCCAATAAGAAATAATAACCGCGTAGAATCAGTATTAAGGATCGAATCTGCAAGCTTCGGTCCACGGTCTTACATGTAATTATGAAGAGGGAAAGAAAATATGTAAGAAGTTATGATTAGGGAAACCAGATTAATTTTTTCCTATTTTGGTATTACTGAATTTAACTATTTTAAAAATTATGTCAGCAAGTGAACTAGCCCCAGGCAGCAGATTACGTCATCCTAAATTTGGTTCTGGAATGATTGTATCAGCAGATGCAACTTATTACAAAATCTACTTTTATGATACAGAGGAAGTGAAAACCCTAGCGAGGGATTACGAGGGCTTTGAAATTGAAGAAGCGAAAAAACCGGATTTCCCCATGTTGACACAAAAGGATGTAGAGAAAGCTATTCGGGAGGCTTTAATCCAAACTTCCGAACGGGCCCCTATTGTCCCTTTGGGAGGGAAATGGATCGGAGGATCGATTACACTAAACCCTGGTGACGCAAGCCTTCAGGAAAAGGAAATTTCTATGGATACATTTTTTCATAAGATTGTGATGGTAAGAGAAAAGCTTAGGGTCCTAGAACAGAATATCAACAATCACCCCAAGTTGGATGATGAGGATCGGGTTCATTTGCAACAATACATCACTCGTTGTTACGGTTCCTTGACCAGTTTCAATGTCCTTTTTGCTTATAAAGAAGACCAGTTCAAAGGTAGTGGAGGGAAGGATTGAGTTGGGTGTTTGGTAAATGTTGGAGTTAAGGTAGGCTAAATTTTGAGTTACGAAAATTAGAAGTCTGTTTTTTAGAATTTAAAAAGTGATATAGAAAATTAGAATAATTATATAAAAACTCTAAGTGAATAGAAAAATAGAAAATAAAATATTATTTCTTTAATTATAAGTTTCTCCAAATTAAAATTAGTTTTTATAGCAGGCTTGAAATGAATGCGTGGAATTTAATTCTGTTAATAAATATTTATTTTAATTAATTCAGAATAAAATACTGCGTTTATTCCAAAAGCAAAATTTAAAATAAATAGTATTTTTTAAAGAATCAGAAGATCATTCAGTTTTAACCGGGAAATGGAGAATAATAAACTAAATTGAATAGTATACTATTAACTATTATTCTATTAAATTTTAATAGCATGGTTTAAAATATAGGTAATTTGGATTTTTAACATTAAAGCCAAATTTTATTCTTTAAAATGACGCAATTTGGACTTTTTTCAATTTTTATGTCTAGTAAATACTCATCATTTTAGGCTTTTGAATTAACTAAATAATCAACCTATGAGAAGAGTTTTACTGGGTTTTGTCCTGCTGATGATGAATGCATCATTAGTTTGGGCCCAATCAAGGACTGTCACGGGGAAAGTGACAAGTAAAGAGGATCCCGCGGGGATTCCGGGATTAAGCGTAGTAGTAAAAGGTACTACTCAAGGGACGGTTACCGATTTGGATGGTAACTACAGTCTTTCAGTACCAAGTAGCGATGCAGTTTTGGTTTTCAGCTTTGTTGGACTTCGTACCAAGGAAGTTCCTGTTGAAAATAAGACTGTGATTAATGTGGTAATGGAGTCTGATGTGAAAGCATTGGAGGAGATTGTTATCACCGGTCAGGGTTCAGGGGTTGAGAAAAGAAGACTTTCAACTACTGTGGATCAGATGGGTGAAGATAAAATCAGTAAAATGCCTGTCGTGCAGCTGGATCAAATTTTGCGAGCCAACATGCCCAATGCACAGGTAAGACTAGGTTCTGGTCAGCCGGGAACAGCCTCCTTGATTCGTTCAAGAGGACCTATTTCTGCAGCTGTAGGAACAACTCCTGTTATCTATGTGGACGGGGTCAGAGTGGATAACCTTAACTCAGCTGCACAATTATCATTGGGAACAGGTGGTGCGCAAAGTTCTGCGATCGCAGATATTCCAGTGGAAAATATCGAAAGTATTGAATATGTGAAAGGTGGTGCTGCCACTACTTTATATGGTGCGGATGCTGCGAATGGTGTGATTCAAATCTTTACCAAAAAAGGTACTGCCGGGGCTGCCAGAGTAAATTTTGAAACTCAAATCGGTTCTCAGGTAGGTACAGAGGATTACCTGTTTTTCAAGGAAACTGCTGATATCATTTTCAGACCGGGATTGCAGCAAAGTTATAGATTGGGAGTAGATGGAGGGAATGACAAGTTCACTTACTCTTTCTCCGGAAATCTTTACGATGATGAGGGTTATAGATATGGTTTAAGTCAAACAAGAAGAAATTTCCGTGGAGGTATTTCAGCAAAAGTGAATGACTGGATCACTTATTCATCCACTGCAGGTTTCTCCAGTAATGAGTTTACCAGAGATTACAATGCAAACAGTAGCTTTAGTGAGTTCGGTAACTTGGAGACTGTAGGGCGATGGGGAGACCTGACTACTTTAAACCGTAATGAGTTGGATTCAATCACTCAAAGAATCCGAAGAACAATCGAATTGACCAATATCACTGAGCGTGTGAGAAGATTTACCAACTCTCAGCAATTTGATTTCAAATTCTCTGAAAAAGTATCCGCTAGAGCACTTTTTGGAATTGATGCAAGATCAACCAGGCAGCAGGATATCACCACCAATGCTCAATTGATTCAGCGTGGTTTCGTTCCTGAAGGAACTACTGACCGTGGTACAATTGATTTGTTTGAAAGAAACTTCTTCTCCTTAACTGGTCAAATTGATGCAAGCTGGGAAGAAAATGTAGGTAAATTCTCTTTCCTCACCATTGGTGGTGGTCAGTTTTTCAGAAATCAGGATGAGCAAATCCAGATTAACGCCAGCGAAGTGACAGAAGGATCTATTTCCATCAATAATGCGGGTGAGAAAAATGTAACTGACTTCTTGAGTGCAGTGACAAACTATGGTTTCTTCTTAAAAGAGAATATCGGATTTAGAGATAAACTATTTGCTGAAGTAGGTCTTCGTGTAGATGGAAACACTGCATTTGGTAATGAAATTGGATTGCAGTTTTTTCCATCTGTAGGTTTGGCATACAATCTTTCTGACGAGGATTTTTTCAGAAAAGCTTTCCCGAACTATTCTGTTTCTACAATCAAGTTCCGAGCTAACTATGGTGTTGCGGGTAATTTCCCTAGACCATTTGCGAATGATAGAATTATCAATTCCAATACCTATTTGAATGCTCCTTCATTCACTTTCGGAAACCCGGGTGACCCTACTTTGAAGCCTGAAAGAACTTCCACTACAGAAGTTGGTGCTGACTTGGGATTATTCTCAGATCGCATCAAATTCCAGGTGACTTACTATCAGGCATTGACTGAAGATGCCTTGTTCTCAGCTCCATTTGCGCCTTCTTTCGGTCAAGGCAACCAGTTGAGAAATATCGGTGAGATCGAAAATAAAGGTTGGGAGATCGGAGCCAATTTCGTAGTTCTGGAAACTAATGACTGGAATGTAAATGTGACTGCTTCTTACAATACAGTTCAAAACGAAGTATTGTCCTCAGGCGGAGCTCCTGAATTCAACGTGGGAGGTTTCCAGTTCTTAGGTTCTTTCATCAAAGAAGGTCAGCCTTTAGGATACTTTAGAGGTAACAGACCGATTTTGGATGAGAATAATAACATCACTGAAGTGATCCCTAATGCTGCATTGGGTTCTCCAATTGCTCCAAGATTCGGTTCAATGTCCTTGAATGTGAATTACAAAGGTTTGAGCTTGTTTGCTACCGGTGATTATCAGCATGGTGGACAAACAGTAGCAGTGGATGATGTGCTTCGTTATTTTGCCGGAGCTTCTACTGTCATTCCTGAGAATTTGGTGGGAGGAAACTTCTTCGATCTTGCAGGTCTATGGGTTCAGAGCTCTGATTATCTAAAAATTAGAAACATCTCCCTTTCCTATAAGATCCCAAGTCAATTCTATGGAAAGGCAATCCAGTCCATGTCTATTGGATTCAATGTGTTGAACCCTATCAACTTTTTCAAAGCAGATGTAGATCCTGAAGTCAGTGGTGCCGGATTCGGAACTCAAAATAGCTTTGGTGGTGGTGGTTTCGGCTTTGGTACAGAATCATTGCCAAGAACTTACCTAGGAACTTTGAGAATTTCATTCTAATCAAAGTGAATGATGAAACCTAAAGCAATCAATTATTCGCAGGAAGATATCTCCTCTTTGAATCAGGGTTTCAACTATCCTTTGAGAAAAATTTTAAACACATGAAAAAAACAGCATTAACATATTTATTACTGGGAGGAATATTGATGTCCTCAGGTTGTGATTTGGTAGACCCAACGGAAGTTACCAACCCCAATCTTACAGAAGAGGCCATCTTGAACACCAATAATCCCATGACACCATGGGTGGCTGGGGTAAAAAGACAATTGGCTCTGACGGTAAACGCTCATGTTACCTTTCTGGAAATAGGATCGGATAATTATGAGAACGTTCAAACTTTCTATAACCAAAACCTGGATAACCTAACTATCCGTCCTCAGGACGCAGATATCAATGGGTTCCAGTTTCAGTTGGGTCGTTTGAGAGAAATGGCGGATTACGGTCTGACGGTCGTAAAAAATGCCGACCCTCTGACAACCGCAGAACAGGAAGCTGAATTGAATTTCTACAAAGCTTATTCTTACCTCTTAAGCGGTGAGTACTTCTCTTTCCTTCCGGTGACGGCAGGAGGAGAGGCAGTAGAATGGAGATCCATCCTAGGGATGGCAGTTGAAACATTCCGTTTGGCGGAATCCTCTTCCAATACCCAAATCAGTGCTGCTGCAAGCTTGGGAATAGCAAGAGCTAACTACCGTTTAGGAAACAAAGCTGAAGCAGTTCAGGCTGCCAATTCAGCGATTTCGAAGGCTCCTAATTTGGTTTATTATGCACAGTTTGATCAGGCGCAAGGTCCTGTGAACACTATGCAAACAGCCCTTTATGACAGAGGTAATTTTGATGATTTACAGGTATTGCCAAGAATGGACTTTTTGGATCCAAAGTATTACTTCAGAGGAGCCAGTCAGGCCAGCCCTGTAGCAATATTCAAAATTGAAGAAGCTCATTTGATTCTAGCTGAAGCTGCTATTTCCGATAACAACCTGAATTCAGCTAAATCTGTAATGACTGACATTGTTAATTTGGTAGGCGGCCGTGAGCGGTCAACTTTCAATAACAATCAGCAAGACAGAACCCAATTGAATCCTGGCTCAAGACCTAACAACTCGGATGTTCAGGTGCGTTTTTCTCCAGGTGCTCCTTTGATCGAAGGTTTGGTTTTGGATAGAAAGTCCGGAAATGTAACTGTGCCGACTATTTCTGGAACATCAGTTTCTGTTGCAGATGTCGATGCTTTAAATGATCTGGATGATGCATTGGAAACTCTTTATTTGATGCGTCAGGAGATTTTTATCGCTGAAGGTAGAAGATTGGCAGATATGGGAATCAAATTGGTGATATCTGAAGTGGAATATTTGGCCAACCCAAATATCGATGCGGGAAGTCCAGGTACTTCGCCTGTAATCCCTCCATTCATCGATTCTATCAAAGATGAATTAGATGCCTTTGACTATGATGCTGCTGCTGGAATCTGTACCATCAGACATAACATTAATAGAATTTTGGTTGAGAACAAGACCTCTGAGTTGGTCTTGCCATTCCATTAAGACTTGATTATGGTTTAAAATAAAAAAAGACTGCCTCTTTTGGAGGCAGTTTTTTTTATGTCAGTTCGCTAAATTTATTTTTCCCACCAGACTTTGCTGTTGATGTTGTCTCCACCCATTCTTGCTGCAGCTTCATCATAATTTGACTTATTAACTGCCTGCTCAGATTCAGGGTAAAGATACCTCACCGGATAGCGGCCTTCATTTAAATTATCAGGTCCCGGCTTGAGTGCTGGAATACCAGTTCTCCTTACATTAAACCAAGCTTCATGACCATTATTGATCAAGGCTAGCCATTTTTGAGTCAGAATTTTAGTCAAAGCATTTCCCGTATCCAGAGATACATTATCCCGCTGGAAATAATCGGCTGGAACCGGAACTTTCCAATAGGCAAAGCTGGCTCTAACGCCCTTTTCATAGTATGCTTTCATATCGCCCTGAATGTATCCTCTCGCTACGGCTTCTGCTAGAGCAAATTGCAATTCAGCATACTGCATAAACTGTCCATCAACGCCATTTGGCACATCTCTGAAAACCGCTCCAAAGAGAGAAATATCGTTTAATTGTATTCCTCTTTCATTAATGGTTTCTCGATTAAGGCCATTTTGCAAACCTTTAAACTGAGGATTTCCATTGATGACACTTTGCTGGGTTGGTTTATACAAAACCGCCTGTCTTGGGTCATTCCAAGCTTTCAAAACAGAATCCACGGTAAGTGTCATTCTGTGTTCTTGGTATAAACCCAAAGCGGACTGGGACATAGGCCATTGGTTTGGTGCTGATGCCAAGTAAGGAACTACCGCATTGTCTGAATTCCCTTGCATCATATCGTTTTGATCCACTAGTGCCTGCATCTCAGAGAAATTTGTCAACCTTTTACTGATTCTAAGCAGATATCTGAACCTTAATGAATTGGCAAATCTTCTCCATTTCACTAAATCATTGTTGAACATCATATCTCCCTGAATACTGTTGGTAGTTGATGCCAAAGTTTCAGATGCTTTTTTCAAAGTAGCCAAAATCCCAATTTCAGGGTTTGTATATACAAATTCCTGCGTATCATATTTTGGGCTATACAAGCCATCACTCGCCTTCAATGCTTCAGAATAAGGAATATCTCCCCACATATCAGTCAATTGAGAGAATAAGTAACATTTCATAATGTCGGCTACCGCATTGTAAGCCTCGTTGGTTGCAGGGTTAGTCTGTATTGACTTAATATCATTTAATAAGCGGAAATTTTGATTCCAATACTGGGCGTTACTTCCCATTTCGTATCGATCAATTCGCTCAAATTCCACACTTGCAGCAAACTGTGCTAGATAATTTGCCAGCCTAAACCCTTGATCATAAGTGTTTTCATCTGCTGCCACAGAAATCACATTGGATAGTAAAAACTGTGGACCAATCGCTTCCGGTGAATTCGGATTCGTATTGATTTCTTCAAAATCTTCGGTGCAGGAAAGTGAAAATAAAAGCATTCCACATATTCCTACTTTATATAAATTCTTCATGATTAAAATTCTGTTTTGATGCTAAAACCAAAGCTTCTGGTAGACGGATAAGACATGTCTTCAACTCCATAGGTTAAGTTTCTTCCTTGCATGGCGTTGAGTTCTGGATCGAAGTGAGGATTTTCGGTGAATAGGAGAAGATTGCTTCCCACAAAACCCACTTTGATGTAATTGAACCCGATAGAATTTACCCATTGCTGAGGTAGGTCATAGTACAAGCTCAATTGTCTTAATTTCAGGTAAGAAGCGTCATATAGTGCTGAGGCTTCATTTCCTCTGTCAAAGAAGTTGTTGTAAAATGAGCTGGCAGGTACTACAGTTGTATTTGGCACATATTGAGGATTTTCAGGAGTTCCTACATTCATGACTCCTTGTCCAACTACTCCAGTCTCTCTTCCTTCCAAAGTTTCTTTAAGGACACCAGATGTACTGCCCAATGCTTTGGTTCTGGAAACTATAGTTCCTCCCTGTCTCCAATCGAAAACAAATCCTAGCTGAAGTTTTTTGTAACGGAATTGATTGGTTAAACCCACAAAGAAATCCGGGTTGTAATTGCCTAAAAGCCTCAATCTTCCGTCCTGGATAGGAAGTCCGTTGGATCCGAAAATTGTCTGGCCTTCAAACTCTTGGAAACCGGATCCATACATGTCTCCGATTCTTCCATTTTTTCTTGCGATGTAGAAAACAGAATTTGACCCTCCAGCTCCTCTAAATACGCTGGCCTCGCCAGTCACATACTGATCCACTCCTTCCGGAAGTTCAGTTACCACACTTCTATAAGTTGTGAAGTTTGCTTCCAAGCTCCAGCTGAAAGCTCCTCTTTCAAACATCAAAGCTTGAACGCTTGCTTCCAAGCCTCGGGTTCTTACTTCTCCTCCATTTTCAATGATATTACTGAAACCAGATGCTGTTGAAATTGGTCGCCCGATAATCTGATTGATACTGGTGTTTTGGAAAACGGCAATATCTGTTTGAATTCTGTCTCTCCAAAGTCCGAATGCCATTCCCGCCTCCAAAGAGTTCAGTCTTTCAGGCTTTAGATTTGGGTTGTTTAGTACGGTCCCATTGGTTACTCGAGTGAATGAACCGTAATTCTGATTAAACTGGAAGGTATTGTTTAGCTGATAAGGATTTGTGTCATTACCCACACTGGCAACGTTGAATCGAACAGTCGCATTTGAAATGGATTTTGGAAGCGGAAGCCCTTTGGAAAGCACATAGCTCAACCCGCCTGAGTAATAAGCGAAAGAGTTGTTTTCAGCCGGTAAGGTACTGCTCCAGTCATTTCTCAAGGTCAGATCAATAAACAGAACCGATCTATAGCTGAAGTTACCGAAGGCATACACACTGTTGATTCTTTTATCAAAAATCTGACTGCTTCCTCTCAAAGGCACTCTTGAGTTTTCTATAGTATAGATTCCAGGTAAAGCCAATTGGTTGGCTTCGGTGTAAGAATAGTTGATATTCTGGTCTAGGCGGTTAGCTCCGGCAGATACTGAATACAGCCAGTCAGAATTGAATTGATCAGAGTAGGTAAGGAGAATGTCGGAATTCATTTCGAATAGCCTTACATCATCTTCTCTATAACCTCCAAAAACCCGTCTATTAGTACTGAATGCTCTTCTGAATGCTCTGGAGTCTGATGAATTGTCAATTCCTGTTCTTACACGAAGGCTTAGCTTATTGGTGAAATCATAGGTAAGAGCAAGATTTCCTAAAACCCTGTTTTTAACAAAGCTGTTGGTGTTTTCAAACAGCGTCAAATAAGGGTTGGTCAACCATAGGTAATTGAAATCAAAATGTTGAATACCTACTTGTCCAGCTTGCCAGTAATCTCTCAAAGAAGAAATATCAAAATTTCTACCTGTCCAGTTGAAGCCATACATGACGTTTTCATATCCATAACCTAAGTTGGGACGATTATCACTTCTGGAATTGATGAAGTTGGTAAATAGGTCTACTCTGAATTTTTCCGTCAATGCTTGGTTAATGCTCAGTGCCAAACCATCTCTTTTGAGGTCTGTATTAGGTAGGATACCCTCATTTCTTAAATTGCTGTAAGCTATTCTGGCTCCTCCTTTTTCATTTCCTGAAGTAACAGCAATATTATTTTGGGAAGTAACTCCAGTTCTAAAGAAGTCCCTCACATTATCAGGTCTTGCGATCCATGGAGTAGGGGTGATGGCGGTAAAGGTTCCATCAGGTCTTCTTCTGCTGATTACATCGCCTGCTCTAACCGGATTTCCATTAATATCTACAGATGGGCTGTCAAACTGAGCAATTAAAAGGCCTTGATTAAGTCTTGGACCATAACTGGAAATTCCTCCATCATTGACCCCCGCGCCAATACCATTTTGGAAAGAATATTGTCCATTAGAACCTCCTCCGTACTCATTTTGGTAATCGGGGAGGGTCAAAAGACCATCAAAAGTTAGCAAGGAGCTGGTAGTTACACCTATTCCCTGCTTTTTTCTACCTTTTTTGGTAGTAATCAAAACAACTCCGTTGGCAGCTCTAGCGCCATACAGAGCTGCAGAACCTGGTCCTTTCAATATGGTGATGGACTCAATATCATCTGGGTTGATTTCGGCAGCACCATTTCCGAAGTCTACTTCCTGGATATTTGCTCCATCATTGAAAAGATCACTGGTAATTTGCTCGTTGATAATAGGCACACCGTCGATTACGATTAGGGCCTGGTTGTTGCCGCTGATGGAGTTTTCACCTCGGATAATTATCCTGGAACTTGATCCAACGCCTGAAGATCCATTGGTGATTTGAACTCCGGCAACTTGACCAGAAAGTGAGTTGATCAAATTTGTTTGAGGTACATCACTTAGCTCTCTTGCACCGATGGTGGTCACAGCAGAAGAAAGGGATTGTCTTTGTCTTTCTACCCCTAAGGCAGTTACGACAAATTCCTCTAAACTTTCAGTGGACTCGAGCAGTTTGATCTCCTTTTTTAAAACTCCGTCGTTGATGACAACATCTTGAGTTTCGAAGCCGATAAAACTGATCCTCAAGGTCAGATTTTGCTTGGAAGAACTGATTCTAAATCTACCGTCTTGGTCAGAAATAGCCACATTGGAAGTTCCAAGTTCGGTAACAGTGGCACCTGGAATAGGAATGCCACTTACATCCAAAATTCTACTCTCATAGGTCATAGACTGGCCAAAAACCAGCTGCATACTGAGCAGAAGTAAAAGGGTAAATGAAAATTTCATATACAATTGAATAAATGAATAGATGTCCCTGAAGGAATAGCTCCAGGGAAGATTTGATTTGAAGAAAAGATTGATAATTGATTAAATGGAAAGGGGAGGTGCCCTAAGGGGATTATCCTTGGGTAGGAGTAATTTCTCGAAAACAGTTTTTGTATAGAGAATGAATAATTTTAAACTAAATAGCAGGATTGCAATCCAGTTAACATTCTTTCTGACTATAACTAAAGATTGAAAGTCATCTATATCTACCAGGCACTCGAGTTGCACGACTGAAGTATAAGAAGAGAGTAATTCTGATAACTTGGAATGTAAACTACCCTTGTTCCAAGGTAGATTTTTGAATTCCTCTTCATAAAAAGTTTCTTCGGTCAGCGCAATTAGGTAATCTCCTCCATCTGCAGCAGGTCCGAGTACTGCCTTAGAATGGGTCAGAGAATTACTAGCTTGCTCAATATGAGATAATTCCAGTTCGGGAATATCATTTCCAATAGATATAACTTTTCGGTAACCCTTGGAAAAAACTTCTTTGAAAGCATTGATATAACGCTCTCCAAAACTTTTTCCTTCTTGGAGGTGATCAAAAAACCAAAAGGTTTTTAAACCTGAATTTTGAGCTAAGGATTCTGTTTTCTGATGAAGATCTTGGAAAAGTTTAACCGTGTCTGCGTGATGAGCTGCCCCAAAAAGGCTTTTTCTCCTAGCTTGATAAGCAGGGGAAAGGGCATAAATCATTAAAACTGGCTGATCCATCAGTTGAGCTTAAGTACGAATATAAGGACTATTGACTCACGAAGTCCTATTTCATCTGCACTTACGAAGCTAACTCTGAGATCGGCTTAAAGTTTATAAAAATTTTTAAAGAACTATCGTGGAGGATACTTTTTGGAAAATGGAGGGGTAGGAGACAAGAAGCGAGAGACGATAAGCAAGATGCAAGATCCGAGAGACGAGATGCGAGAGACTAGAGACGAGAAGCGAGAAACGAGAGACAAGAGACTAGAGACGAGAAGCAAGATGCGAGAGACGAGATGCGAGAAGCAAGATCCGAGAAACGAGATGCTAGAGTCGAGATGCTAGAGTCGAGTTTGAAGAATATAGGAATTACGAGCGGCAGAGAATATTTTATCCTCATTACACCTTTTGAACGGGTTTGAACGGTGAACAGTTCTTGATTTTTTACTCAATTACTCGATTCCACAATTACTCAATAAGCTTCTAAAATTTTTAGGCAGTATTGAATGGCAATCCATGAACATTCAATTTTTTCAATTACTCAAATACACAATTACTCAGTTACTCATTTCTGTAGTTACTCATTTTATCTAAAAATTCTACAATATTTTCTTCGATAGTCAATCCATAGAAAAAAACTCTTCGTATATCCGAATTATTTAACAACAACTACCCATATGAATAATTTCTTAAAACGAGCGATGCTTCCTGGAATTTTTGCTGCTCTAGCCATATTTACAGGATGCGAACAAGAACCGATGGTTCCTAGATTTGAAGGAGCAGATGCTACACCTGAGGTAAACTTCACAGCACTGACTTCCGATGGAAGGATTCTTTACTTTGAAGGAGGAAATCTATCCAATGCTGCGAAAACACTGAACTTGAGTAATCTGGGTTCTGGAGAGCAGATTGTTTCCATAGATTACAGGCCAGCTACCGGACAATTATACGGTTTGAGTTCTGCCAGCAGATTGTACCATATCAATGAAAACAGCGGAGTTGCAACAGCCTTGGGACAAGCTTCTTTTAGTCCAGCTTTTCAAGGTGCAAACCCCTCATTGGATTTCAATCCGACAGTTGACCGTATCAGATTGGTTACAGAATCTGGTCAAAACCTGAGACTACATCCAGAACTAGGAACAGTAGTGGCTACAGACGGAAATATCAATGGGGGTTTCAGGCCAAGAATTGGGGCGGTAGCCTATACCAATAGCTTTTCTGGAGCATCTTCTACTATTTTATATGATATAGATTTCGAGCAGGATAAACTTTATCAGCAAGTTCCACCGAATGATGGCGGCTTGGTTGAGGTAGGAAACCTACAGGTGGATTTTGAGGGAGAGGGTGATATGGATATTTTACCTGACAATTCTTTGGCGCTTGCAGTTACAAGATATTTAAACCAAAGCAGACTGTACACCATTGATTTATCTTCAGGGAGAGCCAATTGGGTTGGGGTATTTACCGATCCAGTAATCAGCATTTCATTCAAAACAGATCCTATTGCCTACGCGGCAGTAGGTGCAACTTTCTACAGATTCAATCCATTAAACCCTAGCAGTCAAACTATGGCTCCATTTACTGGTTTGGCCATGGGTGAAACTATAGTAGGGTTGGACTATAGACCAATAAATGGGCAGTTATTAGCTATTTCAAATAGAAGTAGACTTTACTCGGTAAACCCTTCGAATGCAGCTTTAAACCCAATCGGACAAGCTTTAAGCCCTGCAATTGCTGGGAATTTCGTGGGATTTGATTTCAATCCAACTGTTGATAGAATCAGACTAGTAACAGAAACAGGACAAAATTTGAGACTACATCCAAGTTTAGGTACAGTAGTAGCAGTAGATGGAACCTTGAATCCTGGCTCTCCATTTGTGACCGGTGCTGCCTATACCAATACTTTTGCTGGTACCACTTCAACAGAACTATTTGTCATTGATAGTCAATCCAATAGATTACTAAAGCAAAGCCCTCCAAATGATGGAGTTTTGGTGGATGTTGGGCCTTTGGGAGTTGATTTTGATGCGGATAATGGCTTTGATATCGGTGGAACAAGTAATTTGGCCTATGCCGTATTAAGAGTTGGAAACGCATCTGCTGTTTACAGAATTAACTTGATGACTGGAGCAGCTACCAAAGTGTCAGACTTGAATTTCAATCCAACAGCTATGGCGGTTGGACAAGGATTCTAATAAAGTTTCGGTAAATCATAGCAATCCCCCTTTGCTTACTTTTGGCTTGAAAATTCAACCATCTGGAAAGTAGAGGGGGATTTTTATTGGATTTAAGAAATCCAAAGAAAACTCTGTTTTTATCCAATGTCTATCGTGCGGGTTCGAACGGTGAACAATGAACTCTGAACAATAACAGATTTTACTCAATTCCCCAGTTACTCAATTTTCCATTCCCCCAATAACTAATACCTTTGAAAAACAACTCGAAAAGATTCCAATGAACTCTAAACTTTTTGATAGCACATCAGCTGCCCAAGCTGAAAAACTGGGAAGTTTGCTGCCCGAGTGGATAGCTGAAATTGAAAGAGAAAAATTGTTCCAATTATTCGTGCCCAAAAGACTGGGCGGTTTGGGTTTGACCCTTTCACAAGGACTGATGGTGGAGGAAAAATTGGCAAAACTGGACGGGAGCTTGGGTTGGACAGTAACCTTATGTGCTGGCGCACTTTGGTTTGTAGGCTTTTTAGATCAAAAACTGATTGAAGAAACTTTTCCAAACACACAATTATGTTTTGCAGGAAGTGGACATGTAGGCGGGAGAGCGGTTAAAACGGAAAAAGGATACCGCGTTTCAGGGCATTGGACTTATGCGTCAGGAGCTTTGCATGCTTCTCACTTGACTGCCAATTGTGAAATATGGGAAAATGGAGAGCCGGTAATGGACTCAAACGGAGAGCCATTGATCTATGCTTTTATTTTAAAGAAAGAGGAGGTTAGGATTTTGGACTCCTGGCATTATATGGGAATGATTGCTACCGGAAGTTATGCTTTCGATTGTGAAAATATAGATGTGTCATTCCAGAGGGCGTTTCAAATTTTGCCTGAATCAGCGAGCTTACCTGATCCTGTTTTTCAGTATCCATTTCTTCAGTTGGCCGAAGCGACTCTGGCTGTCAACATTTTGGGAATTAGTTTGCATTTACAAGAGTTGATCAGGGAGTCCTTTTGGAAAAGAAATGAGAAGAAACATTTTTCGGAAAAGCAGTTGGCTTATGCCAATCAGCTTTTTGAGGATACTGCTGTCCAATTAGGAGAGGGAAAGGTTGCTCTTTATGGGGCAGTGGAGAAATCCTGGTCTGAATTGGAAAGAGATGGAGCAATTAAAGACAAGACTTTACAAGAGGTTTCCAAGGCTAGTAGAGCATTGGTTCAAGTTGCCAGAACCTGCAATGCAAGCATTTATCCTTTGGCAGGCTTGGAAGCTGCAAAAAGTGATTCCGAACTGAATAGGGTTTGGAGGGATTTCAATACCGTAAGCCAGCATTCCTTATTGACATTTCCATTTTAAATGAGTAAAAAAGCCAGATTTATAGCCGAATTGGGCTTTTTCTCTCTTAGATTTTATACTTTCAGTTTTCCAGCCTAAGTGCGTCATGAACAAATCACTTTTTGAAATTCAGAAAATAACTCAAAGTCAGAATTTTTTGGAAGAAATATTTTACAATTGTAATTCAAAAGTTATCCCTAAGAATGAGTTTCTTCTCAAAGCAGGTGAGCATTGTACGTATGCCTTTTTTGTAAAAAAGGGCGTATTGAGGCAATTTGTTCTGAGTGAAGAGGGAAAGGAAAGCATTGTGCTTTTTGCATTAGAAAACTGGATTTTAGCTGATAGGGCCAGTACCTATTTTCAGGAGCCATCCGAATTTTACATACAGGCAGTAGAGAGTAGCAAAGTATATTTTTTGGATGAAAAATTTATTCAGGAGCTATCTATGAAAAACACGGATTTTTTCGATTTGAATACCAAGATGCTTCACAATCATATCCGTCATCTTCAAAATCGGATCAAACATCTGTTAAGTCTAAACTCCAGAGATAAATATCTACAGTTTGTGAAGCAATATCCGGACTTGTATGGAAGAGTTCCGCAAAGTATGATCGCTTCTTATTTAGGAATGACTCCGGAGACATTGAGCAGAATTCGAAGAGAAGCTAGCCACGAATAACTTAGGTAATTACTTATTTTAGATCAATTCCCGGATTGCTTGCCTGGGCTATTTTTGTATAAAAAAGAAAGGAATACCATGAAAACCAGATCTGTTGAATTAATTACCCAGCCCACTACTCCCCATTTTGTAGGAGATGGATTTAGGGTTCATAATTTCATTCCCAGTCAAGAGGGTTTGAGTATGCAGAGAATGGATCCATTTATCATGCTGGATTATAACTCTCCCTATCATTTTGCTCCTTCAGTCCGTCCGAAAGGTGTGGGAGTGCATCCTCACAGGGGTTTTGAGACGGTGACCATTGCTTATAAAGGGAGAATAGCGCATCATGATAGCAGTGGAGGTGGTGGAATAATCGGTGAAGGAGATGTGCAATGGATGACTGCGGGGAGCGGAGTTTTGCATAAGGAGTACCATGAAGAGGAATTCAGTAAAAAAGGAGGCCTGTTTCAGATGGTTCAACTATGGGTAAACCTACCCTCTGAACATAAAATGACCAATCCGGGATATCAGGCAATCAAGAATGATAGCATCCCAAAAGTAAGTAAGGATGATGGTAAGGTAGAAGTGGAGGTCATTGCGGGAAATTTTGAGGAAGAGCGGGGAGCTGCTCATACTTTCTCTCCGATTTATCTGTATAATATTAGGATGAAATCCGGGGGGAAATTAGAGTTAGAGTTACCGGAAAACTTCAATACTTCCTTTTTGGTGTTGGAGGGGAAAGTGAAGTTAAATGGTCAAGAGGTGTTGGAACAAAATCAATTAGCCCTGATGAAAAATGAAGAAGGTGAAATTGGGGTTCAGGCAATGGAAGACTCATTGGTTTTGTTATTGAGTGGAAAGCCCTTGGCAGAGCCTATTGCTGCCCATGGTCCTTTTGTGATGAATACCAGGGCGGAATTGATGCAGGCTTTCCGAGATTTTGAGGCTGGGAAGTTTGGTTATTTGGATTGAGTAAGATTTTAAGCAATCAAATTTCAGTGCTTGAAAAAAAATATGGCTTAAAAATCAGTCGTTTAGAATAAAATCTATGTTTGGGCTTTGCAAAAGTTGAGTTTCATCTTACTTTTGCAATCCCAAACAATAAGAATTGTAGGGAATATAGAGGAGTGGCAGAGTGGTCGATTGCGGCGGTCTTGAAAACCGTTGTACCGCGAGGTACCGGGGGTTCGAATCCCTCCTCCTCTGCATTCAAAAGCCAGACGAAAGTCTGGCTTTTTTCATTTCGAGTCGTCGGGCCTGCCCTGCAATCTGGCCCCTCACTAAAAAAGTCCACTGGACTTTTTCTTGACGATCGGTCCTCTCCTCCTCCGCAAAAGAAAAGCCTTTTCGCATAGCGAAAGGGCTTTTTGCATTTTAGTCTGAAGTATAAATCCTATTTGCTCACCATTATCACCATTCAGTTAGGTCAAATAGCCTGCTTAACTTTTCAGATAGTATAAAAAAACAATCCCCCAAAATGGAGGATTGCTTTAGATCAAGATTTAATTTTCGAAGATGGGGAAGCTCAAAAATTACATTTGAAGTGATTTCTGAATCCCATCCCCTGATTAGTTTTTATACAGTTCATGCTGCAACTCAAATCTGTCTAGCATCATTACTTTATGCCAAGCATCTACAAATTGCTTTACAAATAATTCATGACCGTCAGATGCCGCATAGGCAAGAGATAGAGTTCGCAACTGTGGATTGGAACCAAATACCAAATCAGCACGGGTTGCAGTCCATTTGGTCTTGCCACTAGCCTTGTCCTTTCCTTCAAAGGTTTCCTTAGTATCATCTGCTGGAGTCCATTTGGTATCTATGGCCAATAGGTTGGTGAAGAAATCATTGCTCAATACTCCAACCTTATCAGTAAATACTCCATGCTTGGAGCCATCGTAATTAGCGCCTAATACTCTCAACCCTCCAACCAAGGCGGTCATTTCAGGAGCAGTCAGGTCCAACAATTGCGCTCTGTCAATCAACATACGCTCTGTTTCTACAGAATACTTACCTTTTCTGTAGTTGCGGAATCCGTCTAGCATAGGCTCCAATACTGCGATATTATCAACGTCTGTTTGCTCTGCACTTGCATCCATTCTACCAGGTACAAAAGGAACAGATACCTTCACTCCAGCATCATGGGCAGCTTTCTCTACCGCTGCACAACCTGCCAAAACTATTAGGTCGGCCATGGAAATCTTTTTATTTCCGGATTGCTTGCCATTAAAGTCAGATTGAATTTTTTCCAAAGTTTCTAAAACTGAAGCCAATTGCTTTGGATTGTTTACTTCCCAATTTTTCATAGGCTCTAAACGCACTCTTGCACCGTTGGCACCTCCTCTGAAATCAGTTTTTCTGAAAGTAGAAGCAGATGCCCAAGCAGCACTTACTAAAGCAGAGATAGACTGACCTGAAGCCAAAATGTCCTTTTTCAGTTGAGCGATATCCTGCTCATTTACTACTTCATGATCCAATGCTGGAACAGGGTCTTGCCAAATTAATTCCTCTTTTGGAACTTCTGGTCCTATCAAGCGATTTTTTGGACCCATATCTCTGTGAGTTAACTTGTACCAAGCACGGGCAAAAGCATCATCCAACAAAGTGGAATCTTCCACAAATCGCTCACAAATTTTTCGGTATTCCGGATCAGTAATCAAAGCAATATCCGTAGTCATCATCATCAATGGATGACGTACTCCATCCAAATGTGCATCAGGAACAGCATCTGCAGCAGCTCCACCTTTTGGTTTCCAGGCCTTTCCACCTGCAGGGCTGACAGTTTGTTCCCATTCGTATTTGAATAGGTTTTCTAAATATTCATTATCCCATCGGGTAGGGTTGGAGGTCCAAGCTCCTTCAATTCCGTTGGTGGTGGTATACTGAGCATTCCCAGTTCCATTGCTGTTGATCCAACCCAAACCCTGATGCTCTAACTCGGCAGCATTAGGTTCTGGTCCCAAATGGGATTTTGGTGAAGCACCGTGGCTTTTTCCAAAGGCATGTCCACCTGCAATCAAGGCAACTGTTTCCTCATCATTCATCGCCATTCTGGAGAAAGTAATTCGAATCTCCTGGGCTGCTGAAATAGGGTCCATATTTCCAAAAGGTCCTTCTGGATGCACATAGATTAGAGATTGTCTGGATGCTCCTAATGGATTTTCCAAATCATACTCCTCAGTTCCCGGCTTTCCTGTCCAGCGCTTATCTTGGGTGGCCATTTCTGTTTCCGGACCCCAGTAGGTGCTATCATCACCTTCCCAAGAGTCCAGTCTTCCACCTCCGAATCCGAAGGTTTTGAATCCCATTTGCTCCAACGCGCAGTTACCAGTAAGGATGATTAAATCCGCCCAAGATAATTTTCTGCCATATTTCTGTTTGATGGGTTCTAAAAGTCGGATAGACTTATCGATGTTACCATTGTCTTCCCAAGAATTGAGAGGAGCAAAACGGATCAAGCCTTCGCCAGAACCTCCTCTACCATCGGCAACTCTGTAAGTACCGGCAGCGTGCCATGCCATTCGAACCATCTGGGGACCATAGTTGCCATAATCTGCTGGCCAAAAATCATGGGAAGTGGTCAGCATTTCTGTGATATCTTTTTTGACAGCAGCCAAATCCAGAGAAGCGAACTCCGATGGATAGTCAAAGTCAGGACCATAAGGATTTGCTTTGGATGATGGGCTGTGAAGCAACTCAACCGGAAGGCGCTTTGGCCACCAGTCAGCATTCATAGGCTTGGTGCCGATACCACCGCCTATTCTATCGCTTTTGATTTGATTTCTGCCTCCAGAAAAGGGGCATTTGCTTTGTTCAGTCATTTTAAAAATGTTTTATGGGTTTGATATAAATGAAATTCATTTGTACATATTTTTAACCCCGTAGAAATGATTTTGTTGTCTGTAATTTCCCAAATGGTAGAAGAGCGGGAAGAACGGTATGCGGTGCTACTCTCCAAGGGTTTTCGCTATTGGGGCTTTGCAATCCCGAATCCCTATCGTAGGATTTGCAATCCGATGAAATATTTAAAAAGGATGGGTATATTCCGCCGCAGGCGTATTTCTTTATTTCAACTGTATTTCATCCAAAAATCCCCCATGCCCCCTTTGTTCAATGAAGTCGTCCCATACTGGATTTACGTTTCCAAAGGGGGAATTGACCCGTATCTTGCCGAAGGCATATCTTAAAAAATATCTTTCCGACAACCTCAGGTTTCGGAATATTTCGCCGCAGGCTTATTTCTGTTATTTCTACCGTATTTCTCCGAAGGTATTATTCTAATGTTTTCATCAAAAATCTAGAACATTGATAGAAGTTAAGTGTAATAGAAAAAATTATTCAGCTCACTGAATCAATTCTTAAACTTAGTCGTAAGTATTACTAACTAAACCAACAAACGATAAAAAAGCTATGAAAACCAATAAGTTGATTGCTAATGTTACTGCAATCCTTCTTTCATTTTTCCTTACAATAGGAATGGCATTGGCCAAGGATGAAACTAAAAAAGAAAAGGATGAGGAAATTGAGGTTAAAGTCGACTTCACAGAATTTGAAAAAAAAACAACCCCAACCATTTATCTGATAGATAAAAATTTAGATATCAAGGCAGAATTTTATGGAGATATCAATGCTATCAAGTCTAGATTTAAACCTATTTTCGAAAAGTCCCATTTCTTGGTAGAGCATAATAAAAGAAGGGTATATTTAATCTCTGAGTAAAATCTTTCGGAGAAGTCAAAATTTAATTTCAATATCCCGGGAAGCAATTAGTTTCTCGGGATTTTTTATTTGAATTCTTGTATCATCTGGGTTGGGAAAAAGGATAGATTTATCATACAAAGGGTTGAGAGATTACACCTTGCTTATTTTTAAAGCACCTGATTTCATTTTATAAATGACTATTTCGCCGAAGGCGTATTTCTTTTATTTCAACTGTATTTCTCTATAGTGCCATACCTACGGCATGGAGATGGGTTTGTGCTCAATTTTGCTACCGAGCTGATATCCCTACGGGATAAATATCTCGCCGTAGGCATATCTTAAAAAAAATAATTTTTAGGTATCTTTTAATTATTTCGCTGAAGGCGTATTTCTTTTATTTCTATTGTATTTCATCCCAATCTTGCTGGCACGGAGAATTTTTTTCCAATGGAATTCCTGCGCCAGCGCTGGGGTGATTGCGTTTTACTTTTACCCCGAGTTGCACTCGGGCCTGCCCGACACAGGCGGGGCTAATATATTGTCGCTCCTTTGGAGCTTAGATTGGGAGGTTATTTCGCCGCAGGCGTATTTCAATTTATTTCTACCATATTTCTCTAAAATATCTCGCCAAAGGCATGTCTTGAAAATTATCTTTAAGGTATCTTTCAAATATTTCGCCGAAGGCGTATTTCTTTTATTTCTACTGTATTTCTCTAGAAGATATTCCCTCAGTATTTATCTTCAATTAACATCATTTTATTACCCTTCTATTAAGTCAATTTTAATTTTTTCCTTTCTTATTATCAGTTAGTTAAGCTTATTCCCTATGTTAATTTTTAACAATTTCAAGGGACAACTCTGATCTAGTTTTGGAAATCAATTCACAAAACTATCAGAATGATGATTCAAAATTTTACCAGCAGGAATTGGATAAAAGGGCTTTTATCCACCTTTTTTCTCCTTGCTTTTTCTTGGCAAGTGTGGGCTCAGGCTACCAACGCGTCTATCACGGGTGTCGTCAAGGACGATCAGGGGCTACCTTTAATTGGTGCTACGGTGCAGGTTGAAAATCAATCAACAGGTTTCAAGGCTTATTCCATTACTACAGAGTCGGGAGCATTTAATTTTCAGCAACTGCCACTGGGCAAACCATACACAGTGACCGTAAGCTTCATTGGATACAATACTAAATCCAGAACAGGATATGAACTAAATCAAGGCGATAGAATCAATTTGGATTTTAAACTTGATATGGGGTCCACGGAGCTTTCAGAAGTGATAGTTTCCGGTAATAATCTGGATAATGAGATTGAAAAACTGGGAGGAATTACCTCCATCAATTCAACTCAGATCAAAAACCTTCCAACTGAGGGAAGAAACTTCACAAACCTGACTGCTTTATCTCCTCTTCAAGGTGGAGGAAATAATAATTTGGCAGGCCAAAGATCCACAGGAACCAATATCACTGTGGACGGAGTAAATGCCAGAAATCAATTAACCAATGGAGAAATAGGGAGAGGCCCCTATACCGTTTCGATAGAGGCAATCCGTGAATTTGAGGTTGTGACTAATAGCTACGATGTTACCCAGGGTAGGCAGGCTGGTGGTGCCCTGAATGCGGTGACGAAAGCAGGTACCAATGAGCTCTCAGGTTCTGCATTTCTTTACCATAGAAATGACCGCTTGGCGAGTCAATTTGATATCAGAGGCAATGATAGAGAACAGGATTTTTACAATTCGCAGTGGGGTTTTAGTTTAGGAGGGCCCATTATCAAAAACAAAGCTCATTTCTTCGTGACCTTTGATAGGCAAGATGCTGGAGAACCTGTATTTATTACTGACATTAATTCTGCAGATGATGAAAGAAGACTGGGAGTAACCAGGGATACACTTCAGAAAGCACTGGATATTGTCAGAAGACTTTATGGAGTTTCAGACTTACAGCAGGTAGGAGAGTTTGGAAGAAAAACAGTCGCTAATACCATTTTTGCAAGAGTTGATTGGCAACTCAATGACAGAAATAAATTAACCATTAGGAATAATTATACAGACTGGAAAAATCCTTTGAGTGTGAGTGACAACTCAAATATCAATATAGCTGAGGTTTATGGAGATTTTGAGTCAAGGGAAAATTCATTTTTGGCCTCCTTAAGATCGGTTGTAAATCCAACTACAACCAATGAATTAAAACTCCAATATCAACATGCAGAAAGAGCGTTTTTCCCAAATGCTCAATTACCAGTAAGTAATATTCCTAGAGGTATTGTAAGAATTACCTCTCCATTCCCAACAGAGTCTAATCCTAATGCTACTCAAACCCGAACCTTTCAATTTGGAGGGCAACGATTCATCCCGGAAACCAACCTGGAAAACCAGCTTCAATTGGTAAATACTACCTACATGACCAAAGGAAAATACCAATTGACTTTTGGAACCGATAACATGTTTACCTATCTGGAAACCCTACTTTCAAATGAGCAGAATGGGAGATTTTTCTTTGATAATCTACAGGACCTGGAAAATATGAAGCCAAGTCGTTTTGCGAGAGAAGTACCACTTAAAGGTTTGCCAATTGTCAAGCAAACAGTATTGGATTTATCAGCCTTTGCGCAGGTGGAGTTTGAAGCTTTTAAAAATGTCCAAACGGTTTTTGGAATTCGTTATGACGTGACTGCCTTTATGAATGGAGCAGCTTATAATCCTACTTTAGAAAATGAATTAGGTATAGATTCCTCTGTAAAACCAGCAGATTGGAATAATATACAGCCTAGGTTGCAAATGACTTGGAATATAGGCGGGAAAAATAAGGATATCCTGAAATTTGGAGCTGGTCTTTTCTCTGCTCAACCTCATTATTATGCGCAGGTAAACAACATTCAAAACTCAGGAGTAATGCTGGCAGCTGTAGACGTAACAGGAGATTTGGTTCCTACTCCCGATTTCAATAGCTATAGAAATGATCCTTCCACAGTGCCGGGAGTACCAGAAGGAGCCCAGACTATTTCCACTATCAATGCTGTTGCTTCTGACTTTCAAGTGCCTAGTACATTCAAGGCTAACTTGAATTACAATAAATATTTGAATGATAGGGTACGGGTTGGTTTGAACTTACTTTATACCAGAACTTTCAATAACTATGTGTATTTAGAAAGAAATTTGGTAGATGAGCCCTATTTCCGACTTTCCAATGAAGCTAATAGGGGAGTTTTTGTACCGGCGAATACCATAACTAACCGGGGTCAAACTGATTGGTTGAATTCCAGAAAAAGTGAAAACCTAGGTCGGGTATTGGAGCTTAATTCAGATGGCTTAGCTTACCAATATGCCCTTGTACTTGATTTAGGTACACGAATAGGGAAAGATGGTTATCTGAATGCTAGCTATACTTTCAATCAAGCAAGAGATAATTCATCCTACAATTGTTGCGTGGCAAATACCTCCACTTTCTTGCCTGTAGTAGATGATTCGAGGGCTCTGAATTGGGCCTATTCAGATTATCACTTCAAAGATAAGCTTGTGATCAATGCTGCTTCCCCAACCTGGAAAGGCTTTGTATTTGGTGCTTCTTTGATTGGAATTGGAGGGACTAGATATAGTTTCCTGGTAACTAATGGGAGTTTGCAGGGTGATTTTCCACTGAATAATGCACTTGCCTATGTTTTTGACCCTAATGATCCTTCGACTCCTGAAAATATCAGGCAAGGGATAAATGGAATCTTGGAAGATCCCAATACCTCGGAATCTACCAAAAAATATTTAAGAGAGTCTTTTGGGAAAGTTGCCGAAAGAAATGGTGGGGAAAACCCCTTCGCTGCAACTTTGGATTTGAGGATATTAAAACAAATTAAAATTATCAATCAGCAAAGACTGGAGCTCTCGGCGGATATTTTCAACTTTGCTAATATGCTTAATAGGGAATGGGGAGTAGATAATAATCTTAGTAGATCAAGAAATTTATTGAGAATACAGGGTTTTGATCAAGCTACACAAAACTACATTTACAATGTGGAAAGTGGAGTAGGAACTCAACCAATCAATGGTACTCCGTGGAGGGTACAAGTAGGACTTAGATATTCATTTTAAAATTTGATGATGAAAAAAATACAATTAAGAATCAAGGGAGCGATTTTGCTCCCAATTCTCCTTTTTGCTTGCGATACTAAAAAAGAAAATGCCGTAGCCGAAATTCAGGAAGAGCCGCTTACTACCATTGCATTTGGCTCTTGCAATAGACAGGATAGAGATCAGCCCCTTTGGGATCCTATCATTTCTCATCAACCTGACTTGTTTATTTGGTTGGGAGATAATATTTATGGAGACACAGATTCGATGCAGGTATTGAAGGCAAAATATGAGCTTCAAAATAGCAATCCAGGTTACCAAAGGCTAAAAGCTCAAAGTCCGATAATAGGAATTTGGGATGATCATGATTTTGGAAGAAATGATGCAGGAACAGAATATCCCTATAAAAAGGAAAGCAGGGATTTGATGTTTGAGTTTTTGGACTTACCAAAAAGCAATTCTGCCTGGAATAGAGAGGGTGCTTATAATTCCTTCACTTACGGGCCGAAAGGTAAGCAAGTGAAGGTAATCCTGCTGGATGCTCGTTATTTTAGAGACAGCCTAATGATGGAAGACCGGGTGTATTTACCAAATGAATCCGGCACTGTATTGGGAGAAGAGCAGTGGGCTTGGTTGGAAAATGAGCTTAAGGAAAATCAGGCTCAGGTAACCCTGATTGGTTCGGGGATCCAAATGCTTCCAAGAGATCACCAATTCGAAAAGTGGGCTAATTTCCCATATGAAAGAGAAAGGTTGCTAAACATGCTTAAAAAACACCGGGTTCAGGGAGCGATTTTATTAAGCGGAGATCGCCATATCGCTGAAATTTCACAGATTGAATTGGAGGGGATTGAGCATCCTATTTATGAAGTTACCTCCAGTGGGCTAACCCATACCTGGAGAGAATATAGAGAAGAACCCAATAGCTACCGGGTAGGAGAAATGATTGCAAAATTAAATTTTGGTATTATTAATCTGGACTGGAAAGAAAAGGAAGTGAATGTCACTATGGAGGTGAGGGGAAGGGAAGATTCCTTGTTTTTAACACAAAATTTACGTCTTCCATTGTCAATGTGAAGTTGACGTTAATCCAATATTATATTCTGTAGAAGGCATTGAAAATGGGCTAAAATTCCTCCAACTTCAACATATGATTGCGGAAGGAAAGGATTTTGGCCCATTTGATTTTTTGGCAGAAAAGGATGCAGATTTTTCTGTCCGATTTATGGAAGAACTTTTTGTGGAAAAGGGCATAAGCCTCTATCGACCTCCAGAAAAGATAACACCGATTTACCAAATAAAAAGTGGCTTGGTGAAAATTGGAGGGTACTCGGAGGATGGAAGAGAGGTGTGTTACGATGTTTTGAAAGAGGGTGAATTTTTTGGGAATTTGAGATATCTGGATGGACAGTTTTCAGAGTTTGCCAAAGTATTGACGCCAGTTTATTTGAGGAAATTTGATTCAGATTATTTCAAGTATTTGATAGTTCACGAACCCGAAGTATCCGAATGGTTTAATAAGCAAGTCGTAAAAAGATGGTGCCGCGCTGAGGAAAGATTATTTGCAATCAGAAGTTTAAGTCCAGAGGAGAGAGTCAATAGGATTTGTAAATATTATAGTCAAGAGATTGTCATCGGTCAAGGGAGAAAAGTCAAAGCGATACAAGTTATTTCTATTCAGGATATTGCGGATTTGACAGGCTTAACCCGGCAAACAGCTTCCAAAATCTTGAAAAGTATTCAATTATAAGTGGAGTGATTACATTGTTTAATTCCCATCCATCAGCTATGCGGGATTTGCAATCCCGAATCCCTATAGTAGGATTTTCAATCCGATGAAATATTTAAGAAGGATGGGAATATTTCGCCGCAGGCGTATTTCAATTTATTTCTACTGAATTTCTTCCCAATCTTGCTGGCACGGAGATTTTGTTTCCAATGGAATTCCTGGGCCAGCGCTGGGATGATTATGGTTCGCATTAATACCCCTGGGCTTCACCCAGGGCTAATAAATTACGCTCCTTTGGAGCTTAGATTGGGAGGTTATTTCGCCGAAGGCGTATTTCTATTTATTTCTACCATATTTCTCTAAAATATCTCGACCTATACATATCTAAATTATATCTTATCGATAACCTCTGGCTAGGGAGTATTTCACCGCAGGCGTATTTCTTTATTTCAACTGTATTTCTCTTTAGTGCCATACCTTCGGCATGGAGATGGTTTTGTGCTCAATTTTGCTACCGAGCTAAAATCCCTACGGAATAAATATCTCGCCGTAGGCATGTCTTGAAAATTATCTTTAAGGTATCTTTCAAATATTCCGCCGCAGGCATATTTCTCTATTTCAACTGTATGTCTCTATAGTGCTATACCTACGGCATAGAGATGGGTTTATGGTCAATTTTGCTACCGAGCTGAAATCCCTACGGGATAAATATCTAGCCGAAGGCATATCTTAAAAATTATCTTTTAGGTATCTTTCAAATATTTCGCCGAAGGCGTATTTCTTTTATTTCTATTGTATTTCTCTACGGTGCCATACCTACGGCATGGAGATGGGTTTGTGCTCAATTTTGCTACCGAGCTAAAATCCCTACGGGATAAATATCTTGCCGAAGGCTTATCTTAATTATATCTTAATAAATATCTTTCCGACAACCTCAGGCTTGGTAATATTTCGCCGCAGGTATATTTCTTTTATTTCTACCGTATTTCTTTTATTATGTATATCTTAAAAAAATCAAGCTACTCTAGATTCAGAATGCAGGTCATAGGCAGCAACTAACAATTGTCTGCCGGGAGATTCTCCATATCGCTCATAATTATTGATTTCGCTTCTTTTCTCTGCATAGATGGGCAGGTATTTTTCATCCATTTCATCCCAGAAAACCAGCAAATAAGAATATGATATCATACTCTCTCTTCCCTTTTCCATCCAGGTATTAAAAAGTTGTTCATCCAATGCACAGGGATAGTCGGGACTATCAAACATCATAAGCTATTCTTCTAAAATTTTCTGCAAGATAAGCATTCCAAAAATCGGAAAATCTCTTGATGGGACAGAATTTATACAACTTATTAAATCACTTTTCTCCTGAGAAAAGTTGGAAGAAAGGGTTGATTGTTCTTGCCTGACTCAAATCTTGCATTAACTCCTTGACAATTTCTGGATATTTTTCAGCAAGGTTATAATTTTCTTCCGGGTCAGTTTCCAAATCATATAACTCCAATGCTGCATCTGGATTTTTCTGCAGACCTGTTCTAACTCCCTTCCAATTTCCTTTTCGAATTGCCTGCTTGCCTCCCTGCTCGATAAATTCCCAATACAAATACTCATGCGAATTCTGCTTTTCCTGATTGATGATTGTTGGGAGCATGGAAACACCATCTGTTTCCTGATCCAACTGAATCCCCAGCATTGCTGAAAAGGTGGGCAGAAAGTCCCAAAATGCTGAAGCATGCTCACTGACTCTTCCTCCTGAAATTACAGATGGCCATCTGATAATTAATGGAACTCGAATTCCTCCTTCATAAAGGTCTCTTTTGAATCCTCTGTATGGACCATTGCTATTAAAAAATTCCGGATCATGTCCTCCTTCTAAATGAGGTCCATTGTCTGTTGTGAAAATGATTAGCGTATTTTCATCCATTCCACGCTCTTTCAGTAACTGTACGATTTCTCCTACCTGCAAATCCATTTCCTCCATCATGGCGGCAAATGTTGCTCTGGGGTATGGATTGGACTGATAGCCACCTAAATTCATTTCAGGGCCATAATCCCCTCCTTTACCAGCTACATGGGCTTTTTCAGGTCCAAATTTTTGATGGTATTTTTCAATTCGGGCTGCTGAGGAAGCTGCCAGCTCTGCATGAGGAATGATCAAAGGGATATATAAAAAGAAGGGTTTACCAGAATCATACTTCTTGATGAAGTTCAATGCCTCTCGATGGATCAGATCTGGAGCATAGGTGCTTTTCTCCGTCCAATCATTGCCTTCCAGAAATAGCTTCTCCCCGTTCTTCCATAAGTATTCTGGATAATAGCGATGAGCCAATCGCTGACAGTTGTATCCGAAAAACTCATCGATCCCTTGGTTTTCGGGTGAGCCACTGCTCTCAGGAAAGCCTAATCCCCATTTGCCGAATGCAGCCGTGGTATAACCTGCTTGTTTGAAAAGTTTGGGAATGGTCATCAAGGAATCAGGAAGTGGATATTGTCCTTCAGGCTGCATTTCCTTATTGCCACGAATAGGTGTATGACCAGTATGTAGCCCTGTCAAAAATGCTGAACGACTGGGAGCGCAGACAGTAGACCCAGCATAATGCTGGGTAAATAGGATTCCATCCTTTGCCAATTGGTCAATATTGGGAGTTTGGAATTTTTCCTGACCGGTGATTCCCAAGTCTCCATAACCCATGTCGTCCGCCAAAATAAAAATCACATTGGGTCTTTTAGATTGAGCAGATGCTGATAGATTAATTAGAAATAGAAAAAGCCAAAAGGATAAATTCTTGCACATAGTTTCTAGAGTATTTTATGAAACTATAAAAGATTGAATAATAAGCCTAAACCGCCCGCCACATTTAGATAGTATTTGAACGATTTATACCCCCACTTGCTCAATTTCACCCCAGCTTTCCTTAAAGATCAAGCTAATTTGTGCTAATTCTTTTCTTTAAAACCATAAGCTTATCAGAATGATACTAGCAAAGGATTTTAAATCAAAAAGAATAAATTGCTTTAACAAACCCAAAATAAATGAGACCACTACTGCTGTTACTAGTGGCTTCAATGATGCTGCATCAAGCTTTTGCAATGCAGATTGAGCCTTCCCAAGAGGAGTTTTCGATTGATGTGTTGAATGTCCGGAGGGGATTACTTAGTAACTTTGTCACCAAGGTTGTATCAGATGAGAACAATTTGAAATTTTTCGCGACCGAGGGAGGGATTTCTAAGTTTGATGGATACAGTTTTACTGATTTTAGACCTGGAGAGGAATATCCAGGCCTAGAAAACGAAAACATCGAAATTCTTTTTAAGGATGGGGCCAATAAAATTTGGATTGGCACCAAAGAAGGTGGCCTTTCTGTTATGGACCCCAGGAAAAATACGATTCGAAATATGAATCATATTTTTTCATCCCTGACCACTAAAAAACTCCGGGTGATCTCAATTCAGCAAGATGGAAACGGCTTTATCTGGGCAGGTACTTGGAGTAGTGGACTTTTTGTCTTGGATCCCCTAAATGAAAAACTGATCCAACACTTTGCTACCGACCAGCCTATCTACAATGTTATCCGAGATAAATATGATAATATCTGGTTTATAGCAGGAAAGGAACTCAACAAATTTGACCCCTCAGAAAGTCGAAGAATCAGGTTTCAAACCAAAAACATTTATTTCAACTTAACTGAGGACGTTAAGCGTAATAAGATTTGGCTGGTGGGCAACAAAGGAAAAAATGTTTCTTTAGCTAATTTTGATTACGAACTCCAAAGTCTTAGAGAGGAGCTTCTGCCTATTCAAGCTACTTATGTCAAAAGTTTGGCCATAGATCAAAAAAATAGAATATGGATAGGAAGTTGGGGGGACGGGCTTTTTATAAGTGATCAGGATGCTAAAAATTTTAGAAAAATCAATACAAATCCTCAGGGTGCGGGTTTTGATAATATCAATTACTCCATCATCGTAAGTATTGATATAGATGAAAATGGGATAGCCTGGCTAGGGACATCCCATGGTGGAGTCCTGATTTTGTATCCGAATAAAGGCTTCGAAATCTCAAGAAACGTGGCTTTGGAGAATATCCCGGACCATAATATCACTGCATTTTATAAGGATAGTGAGGGTTTTTTATATAAAGGGACTTTGACAGAAGGTGTCTTTTCCAATCAAGGGAAGTCGAATTTTTCAAGATTGAGTCAAGTCCTTCCGAGCCGAATCAACTGTTTCTTTGAAAAAGGAAATGATTTATATGTTGGAACAGGTCAGGGGCTATATATTTTCAGGAATAGAAATTTTGGGCAACCTGAGAGGCACTTCGAAAATCAAAAAATCACCGCAATCCTTGTTGATACGAAAGATAGGCTGTGGTTGGGTACTCAGCAGTTGGGATTGAAAATGATTGATTCAACCAAAAAACTGGATGCTGGAAAATGGATTGTTTTTTCTGAAACCAATCCTGAACATCCTTTGTCCAACAATAGAATAAGCCAGATCAAAGAATCCAAAAACGGGGAGATTTGGATAGGGACTTATTCCGGGATCAATAAGTACGATGAGAAAAGCGGGAACTTCCTTCCGCAAGATAAATTGCTGAGCTCCTCCCTTTCACCCAGTATCATCAATGATTTATACCTGCAAGACAATCTAATTTATTTGGGTACACCGAAAGGACTGATCATTTTAAAGAAAGAAGGTCAGTTGCTGGATTTAGTACATTCATTTGACAGGAAATCAGGTCTTACCAATGATTTTATCTGTGCCTTGGAAGAAGATATATCCGGAAATCTCTGGATTTCCACCACTACTTCATTGACGAAATATAATCCAGCTCAAAAATCCTTTATCAACTATGACAGAGAAGATGGGGTAATGATTAATTCATTTCACATCGGATCTTCTTTCAAGGATGCAAACGGGCTTTTGTATTTCGGAGGCTCTAATGGTTTGATTTCATTTGACCCATCTAAAATATCTGAAAGTATAGAGGTTCCCGAAGTAGTGTTGACCAAGCTCATTGTCAACAACAAAACTTTGAATGTGGGTGATGAAGTGGATGGGAAGATCATTTTGGAAAACTCTATAGAAAACACGGAGTCTATTGAATTGGATTACAGTCAAAATCACCTTTCACTGATGTTTACTGTGAATGACTTTTTAGGAGCAGATAATATTTTTTATTCCTACAAACTGAAAGGACTTCAGGATGAATGGGTGAATCTTGGAGCCAATAATCAAATCAGTTTTACCGGATTAAGATGGGGTGATTATGAATTATTGCTCAGAGCCAGTAGAAATAATCAGGACTGGAGTCCGGAAAGGAGTTTATTCATTCAAATCGACACTCCTCCCTGGCTGACTTGGTGGGCATTTCTAGGCTATTTTCTACTTACTGTCGGAATATTGTTTTTGATTCGTTATGTATCAGCAAGGCAGGCTAGATTGGAAGCTGAGCTTCGCATCATCCAAATTGAAAAAGAAAAGGAGCATGAATTAAGCGAAGCTAAGATTACCTTTTTCACCAATATTTCTCATGAATTCCGCACCCCCTTAACATTGATCCTGAGTCCGATTACAGAGCTTCTCAGCAATTTCGAATTGAAAGAAACGGTAAAAGAAAAACTGCTCTTGGTAGAGTCAAACGGAAAGCGAATGCTGGGTTTGATCAATCAATTACTGGACTTTAGAAAATCCGAACATGGTCTTTTAAAATTGAATCCAACCAGGTCAGATTTTGTAGATTTTGCAAAAGAGGTGTATCTCAGCTTTAAAAGCCTTGCCATCAAAAAGCAAATTAATTACCATTTTGAAAGCGATTTGGATCAGTTGAACTTGGATTTCGATAGATCTCAAATGGAAATTGTCCTTTGTAACCTCCTTTCGAATGCCTTTAAGTACACCAAAGATGGTGGAGAGATTAGTTTGGAGTTGACCAAAAATTCTGATTCAATCAAAGTAAGTGTCAGAGATAATGGAATCGGCATGAGTTATCAGGAGTCTAAACTGGTATTTGATAGATTCTATCAAGTTCAGAATGCAGAGACCTCTAATCTGGTCGGAAGTGGGATTGGATTGGCATTTTCCAAAAATATTGTGGATTTGCATCATGGAAAAATCGACTTGGATTCTGAGCCGGGAGTCGGAACTTGTATTTTCTTCTCCTTACCATTCAATGTCGATCTTTCTGAAGTTAAGGAAGAGGCTTCTGATTCTAAAATTTCTACAGAGAAGATCTTAGACTTGGACTTCGAGCATAAAGATGTTCTCAAGATTGATCATGAAGGGAAAGAAATCAGTATTCTCATTGCTGATGACAATGAAGATATTCGGGTCTATCTGCGATCCCTTCTGAGTGAGGAATACCATATTTGGGAAGCTGAAGATGGGGAGCAGGCTTTGGCCATGATTCAGAAGGAAATGCCAGACTTGGTGATTTCAGATGTGATGATGCCTAAAATGGACGGGATCAAACTCTGTCATGAAATCAAAAATCAAATCAATATATCCCATATTCCAGTAATCCTATTGACAGCCCGGACATCCATTGCTTACGAAATGGATGGCTTGCAGACAGGGGCCGAGGATTACATTACCAAGCCATTTAATCCCGGTATAGTTAAAACTCGGGTTAAGAATATTCTGGAAAACAGAAAAAAGCTTCGAGAATACTTTTTAAATAAAGTTCGCTTTGAACCAGATTCCAAAGAAGTAGTGGAGCATGATTTGGATGCGCAGTTTATTGAAAAAGCCATCTCCTTGGTCAACGCCAATTTACTCAATGAGGAATTTGGAATAGAAACCATGGTAGATGAACTCTGTATGAGTCAGTCTACCCTTTTTAGAAAAATAAAATCCCTCACAGGCCTATCTATTACTGCATTCATTCGCTCTGTCAAATTGAAAAAAGCGGCTCAATTGATTTTGCAAACAGACTACAAACTCAGTCAGGTTGCCTATGAAGTTGGCTTTAATGATTACAAACACTTCAAGAAATCCTTTCAGCAGCAGTTTGGTTGTCTCCCTTCGGATTATAAATCACTCATTCTCCAAAAAGCCGAATAAAACCCTTTCAAAAGCATCCAATAGGGTGCTTTTTTTAATGATTGAATGATTTGTCCACTGACTTGAATGATTCATACCCCTTATATATGGAGATGAAAATCAAAATTTGGATAAGTTTTAATTAGTAATAACCCAAAATTTTCCTTTCATGGATAGAAATTCTACAGATGATCTCTCAAAGAATAAGAGATCTGGAATGGGGCTTATTTTAAGGAATTGCCTGCTGGTGCTGGGGCTTTTTCTCATAAGCTTCTCAGCAACGATAGCCAGACAGAGTGCCAAATCAGTCTCTGGTACAGTGACCTCAGTTTCCGATAATTCTCCTATCCCAGGAGTTGTTGTCTTAGTTAAAGGAACTAATCAGGGAACTGTCACGGATTTGGATGGGAAGTTTTCCATCAATGTGCCTTCATCAGAATCAGTCTTGGTTTTTAGTCTGATAGGATTCAATACTCAAGAAATTCAAGTTGGAAACCAGTCAGTAATCAATTTAGCTTTGGCTGAATCAGAATCCCTCTTGGAAGAAGTGGTGGTTGTTGGCTATGGTGAACAGAAAAAACTAAACCTAACCGGCTCTGTAGAAACAGTGAGGTTTGATGAGGCAGTGAACCAGCCTGTAACCAACTCTGCACAGTTGATGTACGGTAAATTTGCAGGAGTTCAGTTAACTCAGTCCACAGGACTTCCTGGTGCAGATGGATCTGCGATTATCATTCGTGGAATTGGAACTTTTGGTGGAACCAATCCTTTGGTTGTGATTGACAACATCCAATACGAAGGGCTAGCGGAATTTAATAATCTAGCTCCATCTGATATTGAAAGTATTTCAGTGCTTAAGGATGCTTCCGCTTCCGCAATTTATGGTGCAAGAGGAGCTAATGGAGTACTAGTTGTGACCACCAAAAAAGGATCCAAGGGTAAATTCTCTGTGGATTACAATAATTACTTTGGAGTTCAGCAAGTTACAGTTGTCCCTGAATATTTGGATGCTGTAAACTATGCTTTATTAAAAAATGAGAGAGACCGAAATGTGAATGGTCAAAACTCTCCGATGAGATTTTCTGAAGCTGATATTCAAGCTATCAGAAATGGAACAAATCCTGATCAGTTTGCTAACACCAACTGGGCTGATGTGGCTCTTCGGGACGCACCAATTCAAAATCATTATCTCTCTTTTACAGGCGGAACTGACAGAACTTCATTCAGAGTCTCTCTAGGCTATTTGAACCAGGAAGCAGTAGTAAGAGGAAAGTTTAAATCAGATAGATACAATTTAGGAATTAACCTCTCTGTAAATGCCAATGACTGGTTAACCTTAACCAATGTAACCAATGCTTATTGGTCCAGATTTGTAGGACCAAGTGGCGGTGCAGGCGCGATTACTGGGGAAACAGGTATCATTAATCAGTTTCAGCGATCTTCTCCAACAGTGCCGGTAAGATATTCTAATGGAGAATTGGGTGTAGTTGATGGAGCATATCAAAATGTAAACTTTTCTTACCCAATTAATAACGTATTGTTAACCGGTAACTTTGGGGACTTTAGTAATGATAATATCAACATCAGTGAGCGAATTGGTTTAAAAGCAAAGATTAGTAAAAAGCTAACTTTTGAAACCAGTGGTAGCGCAATCATCAATTTTTCCAATATTTCGAATTTCCGCCCAACCAATATTCTAAGAGATTGGGAAGGAGAAGTAGTACTTCAAAATGATCTGAACGATCTGAATAATAATCTGAATTTTAATTACAGGTTATTGAATGAGAATATTTTCCGCTACTCAACCAGTCTGAATGAAGTCCATAATTTCGATTTTATGCTGGGGCATTCTGTGATCTATGATAAAGCGGATGGGTTTTCCGGTTCGCTACAGGGCTTTCCATCTGACGCAATTCAGGAATTCAATGGTGGAGGTGTAATCAACCCTTCAGTAAGTGGAGGAGCATCTGAAGAAGCTTGGCAGTCATTTTTTGGAAGAGTAAATTACAATTACAATGAAAAGTATCTTTTTGAAGCTAATGTGAGAAGAGATGGTTCTTCCAAATTTGGTCCAACGAATAGATATGGAACATTTCCTTCTGTATCTGCAGGATGGAATATTGGAAGAGAAGGTTTCTTGGCAGGATCTGAAGTTTTGGCTGATTTGAAATTGAGAGCCAGCTGGGGAATTAGTGGTAATGACCGAATTGGGAATTACATCTATGAACAAACCTACAACACTGGATTAGATTATCATTTGGGTGTGGATGGCATTGTGCCAGCGGTTGCTTTAACTTCATTGGCCAACCCATTTATTACCTGGGAGACCATCGAACAATTTGATATAGGTTTGGATGCAGCTCTTTTTGCCAATAAATTGAATGTGACAGCAGATTATTTTAAAAGAATAAGCTCTGATATTCTCTATACCAATTTTCCAATTCCAAATACGATTGGAGTAACCAATTTGGCTGCTCAAAATGCTGCAGGCATGGAAAACAGCGGAATTGAATTAGGTATAAATTATAGAGAGACAATTGGGAAATTGAAAATGAATATCTCTGCCAACGTTACGAAGATGGCAGATAATAAGGTGACTGATTTAGGTCCTGGAGGAGAGGAAACCATCAGTGGTAATACGATTATTCGAATCGGAGCTCCTTTCAATTCTTACTTTGGATATCAAGTGCTTGGAGTTTTCCAAACACAAGAGGAGGTTGATAATGCACCACAGCAATTTGGCAGTAATCTGACAAGACCGGGGGACTTGAAGTACGCTGATATTTCCGGACCTGATGGAGAGCCAGATGGCGTTGTCAATGCATTTGACAGGACTATCATTGGAAATCCATTCCCGAAATGGATCTACGGTTTCAATGCCGGATTTCAAATGTCTGGTTTTGACCTAAACTTAGTATTCCAAGGAGTAGGCAGAATCGATAGATATTTGGACGGCAATGGTCAAACCCCAATGGAGGGAGACAGAAACAATGCATTAGCCTATTGGATAGACAGATGGACTCCTGAAAATCCTTCCGAAACTCTTCCAAGATTAGGAGGGGTGAATAATGCCGTTACTTCCTCTTTCTACGTGCAGGATATGTCTTATTTGAGACTTCGAAATATAGAATTGGGATATACTTTACCTGCTGATTTTTCGAAAATTGCGCTTTTACAAAAAGCCAGAATCTTCGTGAGTGGTCAGAACTTGTTGACTTTCACCAAAGTCAAAAACTTTGACCCGGAAAGGCAAAGAGGTGGTAACACAGATCAAACCACCCCGCTTTACAAAGTCGTTTCCGCAGGTGTCAACTTTAAATTTTAATCGAGATGAAAAAACTCATATATCTAATCAGTATCCTTTTCTTGGCCTCTTGTTCTGAGGATTATCTCGAAAGAGGTTCCTTGACCCAGTTGGCAGAAGGTAATTTCTGGCAAAATGAAAAAGATGCCTTGTTAGGCATCAATGGAGTGTATGAAGTCCTCCAAGATAGAGTGATGTATAGTGGAAATTTAAATGGAGTGGCAGGAATTCCACAACATGACAGCTTCGCTGATAATACATTCAATAATTACAAGTTTGAAGGGCCCGGGAATTTCGTAGAAGGCAGAGCTGATCCCGCTTATGGATTCTTTCTTTCCTTTTGGACTTCTCTTTATAGAGGGATAGCCAGAGCAAATGTGGCTATTGAAAACATTGCCCGAATTCCGGATAGTAATATTAGTGCTTCTTCAAGAGATGCATTGGTAGCTCAGGCAAAATTCTTACGAGCGCTGTTCTATTTCAACTTAGCTGTTTATTTTGAAGATGCTCCTCTGATTACTTCGACTCAGACCTTGGAAGAAGCATATGTTCCTAAAAATAGTTATGAAGAACTGAGAGCATTTGTTATTTCAGAATTAAGAGCAGCAGCTGATGCATTGCCTGTGTCCTATCCTCCCTCTCAATTCGGCTATGCTACCAAAGGTGCAGCACTTTCTCTGTTAGCCCGTTTTGAATTGTATAATCAAAATTATGGGGAGGTAATCAGACTAACTTCTGAAATTATGTCCTTGGGATACCAATTGCATCCGAGCTATGAGCAATTGTTTACAGAGGCAGGCGAGCAGTCAAAGGAAATTATCTTCTCAGTGAGATTTATTCAGGATCAGTCGAATAATGGGGAAACTTTCTCCTCTACCTTCTTGGGTATTCCTAAGGTAAATGTGCAGCCAATGCCAAATTTGGTTAATTCCTATTTGTGTATAGATGGCTTACCTATTTCATCTTCTCCTCTTTATAACCCACAAAAACGTAAGGAAAATAGAGATCCTAGATTGGGTGCTTCCATCTATTTTGAGGGGGATATTTTCGTAAAATACTTGGATAGACCTTTTAGAGGGAATACAGCCACCAAGTTTGGATTAAAAAAGTATGTAAGAGATGATCAATCTGCAGATGGCATTGCACCATTCAGTCCGGGAGGTCAGGATTTTTATGTGATTCGCTATGCTGATGTACTCTTGATGCGTGCAGAAGCTTTGGCAGAATCAGGTCAGTTGAGTGAAGTATATCCTCTACTGGATCAAATCAGAACCCGTGCGGGAATGCCTACTGTAACGAATGTAAATGGTACTAATCTTAGTCAATCGGAATTATTGAATTTAGTCCGATTGGAAAGAAGAGTAGAATTGGCATTTGAAGGATTAAGATTTATGGATGTGAAGAGATTGGGTGAAGTGGAGGCGGCTTATGCTCGCGCCAAAGCTGATCCAGTAGGTCCATATAATCCGCAGTATCGAGGCAGACTTTCTGAGGTTTTTGCAATCCCGCAATCTGAGATAGACGCCAATCCAAATTTGGTTCAAAATCCAGTTTGGAATTAAAAAGTAATAATCAATTCATAGATAGATTGGTCAATCACTCCCACCCGATATCGGGTGGGGGTGTTTACTTGTTCATCCAAATACATGAAAAAATTACAGCTCTTAGTAAGCATATTGCTCTTTTCTTTGACCTGCTGGTCACAGAGTAGATCACCAGAAGATAGACCAAATATCATAGTCATTTTGACTGATGATCAAGGATATGCAGATGTAGGATTTAATGGTAGCACCGATATACCTACACCAGGAATTGATAGGATTGCCAGCAATGGCGTGGTTTTCAGTTCTGGTTACGTATCATTTGCCGTATGTGGTCCAAGCAGAGCAGGCTTAATAACAGGTAGGTATCAAGATAGATTTGGCTTTGCCAGAAATCCTCTTTTGGCTCCTAAGGATTCCACCATGGGCTTACCATTGTCAGAGGAAACCATGGCGGATTTGTTGAAAAAAGCAGGATATAGAACTGGCGCTATTGGAAAATGGCATTTGGGAGCACATCCAAGCTTAGTTCCTAATAAAAGAGGATTCGATGAATTCTACGGGTTTCTTTCAGGAGGGCATCAATATTTTCCTGAAAAGTGGGTGCTCAATGACCTCTCAGAAGCCAGAGATCAATGGGATGGATATAAAACCAAGCTTTTAAAGAATGATGAAAGAGTCAATGAGCAAGAATACCTGACAGATGCGCTTTCAAGAGAGGCTTTGAATTTTGTCAATAATAATGCTGATCAACCCTTCTTCTTGTATTTAGCTTACAATGCGCCTCATGCGCCTATGCAGGCCACTGAAAAGTATTTAAGCAGGTTTCCTGAAATAAAAGATGAAAAAAGGAGAACCTATGCGGCAATGGTCAGTGCGGTGGATGATGGAGTAGGTGCCTTATTGGATTTGCTAAAAACCCTCAATATAGAAGAGAATACGCTAGTTTTTTTCCTTTCAGATAATGGCGGGCCTACCAAAGACAATGGATCAAATAATAAGCCCCTGAGAGGTTTTAAAGGTGATTTCTTTGAAGGTGGAATCAGAGTTCCTTTTGCCTTGCAGTGGAAAGGGCAGGTTCCCTCAGGTCAAAGATATGATGCGCCTATCATCTCATTGGACATCTTCGCAACGGCGGCTTCTTTAGCAAATGTTAAGCCTAAAAATGAGCTAGATGGAGTTGACTTGATTCCTTATTTGACGGGGAATAAGAAAGGGATTCCACATGAGGAACTGTATTGGAGAAACTACAATGCCAATCGCTTTGCCATTCGTTCCGGTGACTCTAAGATGATTATGCAGCCCAATCAAAACTTCCTGTTTGATCTTTCTAAGGATTTGTCTGAATCCAAAAATCAATTTTCAATACAAGAGGCTTTGGCTAAAAAGCTATCGGAAAAATTAGAAGCCTGGAAAAAGCAATTGATGGATCCTATTTTCTTGGGTCTTTTGGAAGATGAGGAGTATAGCCGCTTGCATCCGGATAGATACACACCGGATAGAAAAATTGAAAACTAAAGAAAACAAACACTTTTAAACTATTTACAATGAATTTACAAAACAGAATAAAGTCCATTCTGGGCCTCTTGTTCCTATTTTTTGCTGGGAATGCAGCCTTGGCAACAGATTACTATTTCCATCCAAAAATGGGAAATGATACTAATTCCGGACTTAGTAAGAATCAGGCTTTTCAAAGCCTTGATAAAGTGAAATCTCTGAATCTTCAGGCCGGGGATAGGATTTTGTTGGCCGAAGGACAAACTTTCAACGGAAGCTTGGAAATCATAGGGTTGAAGGGAGAAAAAAATGAGCCCTTGGTGATTAGCAGCTACAGCGAACAGAATAATTCTCCTTCCAAACTAGCAAGGATTGATGCAAAGGGATATTTGAACGGTATATTAATAGAAAATTCCTCTTTTGTCAGAGTTCAGAATTTGGAAATCACGGCTGAAGGCTATGGAAAGATGTCTCCCGAGGGTCAAATGCGGGTAGGAGTACTGATCCGTGCCAATAAAAAAGGCGGAGTGAAAGGAGTAACCTTAGATAACTTGATAATTTCCAGAGTTTTTTTCGAGGAAAAAGGAATTCAGAGAAGTGCTGAAGAAGTCAAGTCAGCCAATGGAACTCAAAAATATGGCTGGGGAATTCGGGTAATGAATCAATCAGATTCCGAGATGATAGAGGATATCGAGATTTTAAATTCCCATATCTCAGATCTTAGTCATACGGGTATTAAATTAACTGGGAATACTGATCAAAATATCCGCAGGATTACGATAAAAGGGAATACTGTTCACAGAACGGGAGGACCTGGAATTCAGATGTCCGGAGTAAAATTTGTTTACGTGGCAGATAATGAAGTAATGTATTCCGGCAGCAATGATGATGGGAGAAAATGGGGAAGAGGAAGCGGATTATGGACTTGGAGTTCCTCCATGGTATTGATCGAGAAAAATAAATTTATGTACGCTAATGGCCCGGGCGATTCTGCTGGTGCTCACATTGATTTCAACTGTGACAACATTGTGATGCAGTATAACTTCTCAGCCTATAATGCCGGAGGTTTTGCTGAGATATTGGGGAATAATTACAATTGTGCTTATCGCTACAATATTTCTGTAAATGACGGCCATAGGATTAAAGGACAAAATGGGGCTTTTCAAGAGGGTAAAATATTCTGGTTGAGTGGCTATCAAGGAGGCGACAAGGAGAGAAAGGGACCAGTTAATTCTTATTTTTATAATAATACGATTTATGTCAGTGAAGAAATAGTTGCAAAAATTGCGATAGACAATCGTTCCAAAGGGGTGCTAATTGCCAATAATATTTTTCATATTCCGGGAAAGACGGAGTTGGTAGCAGGAGATCAATATAAGCCTGATGATGAGTCGAATAGGGAGTTGGAAGACGTTTTTTTTAAGAATAATCTATTTGTCAAAAATGGTCTTTGGCCTGAAAATGCGCTGATTCAATCAGAAGATGGAATTGTTGGAGATGCTCAATTTAGAGTGCCAGGGGGATTAAATGTAGAAGACTACATTCCTCAAAATGTTGCTGTAGTTCAGAGTGGGGTAAAAGTACCATTCCTTTCAGGGGATGAGTTTGGATTGATTGATGGTCTTCATCTGAGTAAGGACATATTAGGCAATCCAATTTTGGATAATCCTGGAATTGGTGCCATTCAGGTTTTTCCTCAAATGGCAGAAAAGAAAAATGATTAAAATGAAAGTAAAGCCTAAGATTTACCAAATACCCAAATTTAAATTTATGAAGAATAGGTCTATTAGTTTTTTTGCAATCCTGTTGGGAATGGTTTTTTCCCTCGCATGTCAAAATAAAAAGGTGGATGAAGAAGCTCCATCTAAGAAGCCCAACATCGTCTTTATCTACATGGATGATTTGGGATATGGAGATGTGAGTGCCTATGAAGCTGGGACGCTTCAAACCCCAAATATGGATAAATTAGCAAATGGGGGAGTAAAGTTTACCAATGGATATGCCTCATCTGCCACTTGTACTCCGAGCCGGTATGCAATTTTGACAGGTACTTATCCTTGGAGAAATCAGGATGCTAAAATTCTTCCCGGAACAGCTCCTCTTTTGATTGATACAGCTCAATTGACACTACCGAAAATTTTACAAAACCAAGGTTATCATACAGCGGTAATCGGTAAATGGCATTTGGGACTGGGAAATGGAAGCGTGGATTGGAATCAGCAAATTAAGCCAGGTCCTAATGAGGTGGGGTTTGATTTTTCCCACATCATGGCCGCCACCCAAGATCGAGTACCCACAGTCTATATAGAAAATGGACAAGTGGTTAATTTGGATCCTAATGACCCTATTCAGGTGGATTATGATCAGAACTTTGAAGGAGAGCCCACTGCAATCTCCAATCCAGAACTCTTGACTATGAAATGGCATCATGGTCACAATAACAGCATCGTTAATGGAGTGCCTAGAATTGGATTTATGAAAGGTGGTGCAAGTGCCAAGTGGAGTGATGTGGATATGGCTGATCATTTTTTGGCCAAAGCCAAGGAATATGTTTTAGAAAAAGCCCAGTCAGACAGTCCATTTTTCTTGTATTATGGATTGCAGCAGCCACACGTTCCAAGGACTCCTCATCCTAGGTTTGAAGGAAAGTCAGGCATGGGGCCGAGAGGAGATGTGATTCTGGAAGCGGATTGGGTGATTGGAGAATTCATCAAGGCTTTGGAAGAAGCTGGGATTTTGGAAAATACCTTAATTGTTTTCACTAGCGATAATGGGCCTGTACTCAACGATGGATATTACGATGATGCTGTTGAGAAATTAGGTGACCATACTCCAGCAGGGCCATTGAGAGGGGGCAAATATTCTTTATTTGAGGCTGGGACAAGAGTTCCTTTTGTCACCTATTGGAAAGGGAAAATCCAACCGGGAGTTTCTGATGCTTTGGTTACTCAGATTGATTTGTTGGCATCAATTTCCGCTTTGGTTGGAAGTGAGCAAAGTGCCCCAGACAGCCAGAATTTATTAGATACATTTCTTGGGAAAAGCGAAAAAGGAAGAGATGCTTTTGTATTGGAGGCTACAACAAAAACAGCTTTAAGACAAGGGGATTGGATTATGATCCCGCCGTATCCAGGACCGGCAGTTCAAAATCAGGTCAATATTGAATTGGGAAACTCGAGTGATTATCAATTGTATAATCTCAAGGAGGATCTTGAACAGCAAAATAACTTGGCATCAAGCAATCCTGAAAAGCTCCAGGAAATGATTCGAAAGTATGAGGAAATCAGGGGTTCGAATGGTCAAATTCAACAATTAGAGTTAAAGTAATTGATCACCAATCAATAAAAAGCCCGGGGAACCGGGCTTTTTTTTCATACGCTTAACTGATCTTGACACTCATTGATTGAATAGCCTTAAGGGTCGTTCCTATTTTTTAATGAAGCGATATTCAGTTCAATGCTAAAAAATTCCTACAGCTTTAGCTGGTGAATAAAGGTTAGAACTAAATCCAAATCTGGTTTCTTCAAAACCAATATTTAAATAAAGAATTGGATTGCCCTTAATGGAGTATACCCTGAACAAACACACTGTTAATCAATTACTCAGTTACTCAATTACACAAATACCCATTCTAACGAGTCTAATCAATATTCTCTGGTCCGGCCTCTCGAAGAAGTTTATCTTCCATTCTCTTTTTGTCTTCTTCTATCAAGTCAAGCGTCACATTAATTTCAAAGCTAATGAGGATAATCAGAGAAGTGATATACAACCACAGCATCAAACCAATCAATGTTCCGATAGAACCGTAAAGTTTGTTGTAGCTGGCAAAATTATTCAGATAAAAGGTAAATCCGTAAAAAGCTAAAGTAATCAATAGACCTGCGATGTTAGCACCTACTGAAAAGAAATGCCACTTATCATGTATCGCTGGAGCATGCCTGAATACAAATGCTGTCGTAAAGTAAAAAACGGCTAATAGAACCAAAAACTTTAAGCTATTGAATAAGAAAATTAAGAAGTCAGAATTGAATAACTGCATTTCCTCAATTCTGGTGATGACAATTGAGCCCAAAATCATAATTGTACTGGCTGCGAAAATCGCCAACACTAAAGCAACCACGATACTGATGGCAATTACACGGCTTTTGAAAAAACCTCTACTCTCTTTGGTTTGATACACTGAGTTGAAAGACATCATCATAGACATCACCCCTTGAGTACTGGCAAATAGTGCGAAAAAGAAACCGATAGATAATAAGCTTTGTCGGGGTTTGGATACAATATCCATAATCGTGGTTTCCAACTGACTGTATATTTCCCCGGGTAAACTCTCCTGCACAAAAAGTAATATATTTTCTGTAGTCACATAGGGAACAAAATCCTGCAAATAAGGAACAAGATTTAATAAAAAAAGCATGGTTGGGAACAAAGCAATCGTAAAGCTGAAAGCCATTGAACCTGCTCTTTCATTGATATCATCTTTTTGAAGCTGCTGGATAAAAATATTTCCTAGGTCGTAGACATTTTTATACGGATCTCCTAGATGGACATTTTTTAAGCTTAACAGCCAATCATCGAATCTTTTACGTGCTTTTTTTATCCTTTTTTTAACCACAGATAAGGAATTCTAAAAATAGGGTTTCAATAAAGCTAATAAATTTTGAGGAGGTCTAGTGGGTTGATGACTTACTTTTTTTAAAAAAGCCAAGGTAGTCCAGCCCTCTGTGATCAGCTCATCGGCCTCATTAAAAACCTGATACTCAAATCTTATTTTCACTCCCGGGAGTTGAGGGATCTGGGTTTTGATGGTCAAAAGCTCATCGTATTTACCCGGCTTTAGATAACGAAAATGGGTTTCTAAAACCGGCATCATAATTCCCTCTTCCTCCATTTGTCTGTAGGAAAAACCTACACTTCTCATAGCTTCCACTCTAGCTACCTCAAAATACATGGCATAATTGCCATAGTATACATAGCTCATTTGATCTGTTTCGGCATATCTTACCCGGATTTGTGTTTCGGCTTGATACATCTTAAAATATTTTTGCTGCATTCAATGCGGCCTGATATCGTCTGGCATTCGCATTATGCTCTGATAAGGTTTTTGCAAAAGCATGATAGCCTGAGAAATCCTCCTTCGCACAGAAGTATAGATAATCATGGTCTTCATAATTCAGGACAGCATCCAAAGAATTGATGTCTGGAAGATTAATAGGTCCAGGAGGAAGACCTGCGTATTTGTAGGTGTTGTAAGGGCTTTCAGTTTCTTTGTGGATATTGAGGATTCTCTTGAGAGAGAAGTCTCCTAAGGCGAAAACCAGCGTTGGATCAGCCTGCAAAGGCATATTCAACTTCAAGCGATTAAGATAAACGCCGGCAATTTTTGCTCTTTCATCCTTTTTCTGACTTTCTGCCTGAACAATACTGGCTAAGGTTGAAACTTCCTTCGGATTCAAACCCAATTCTGCTGCTTTCTTTTTTCTTTCATCCGTCCAGAAATCATTATACTCCTTATACATTCTATCGAAAAGGGCTTCCGGAGATGTATTCCACCAAACTTCATAAGTATTGGGGATAAACATGCTCATGATGGTTTCCTCGTTAAAATCGAATTTTCTGATGTAAACGGAGTCTTGAAGTAAAGCAAGAAACTGATCCTCTTGCATTTCTAGATTATCAGAAATTTTTTCCGCCAAATCCTCTTTGGTTCGCACATTATTAAAAGTAATTCGAACCGGAGTTTGTCTTCCTGACCTCAACAGTCTCACCAATTCCAGATTCGTCATTCTAGGTTTGATCGTGTAGAGTCCCGGCTTGACTAGTTCCTGATAGCCAAGAACCTTAGCTACAAAAGCAAAGCTGACCGCATCATTGATGATTTGATCATCATACAGCTTATTAGCTACATATTTATAATTGGCATTGCTTGGTATTCTTAGAGCAATGGGTTGATCAGGCTCCGAAAAAGTATTGGGACTGAAGAATACCTGATAGAAATAGAAGGTCATCGAAATTCCCAATACGGAGAAAGTGATGATCAGAATGAGCAGTAATTTTTTCTTTTTGTCGGCGATCATATGGGCAAAAATAGGAAATAGCTTTAAAACGCTTAGTAGAAACTTTCAATGGGTCTATTTTTTCTATCGAACAAAATATGGTTAATGCTTATAGAATTTGAAATTCCTAACTATCTTGTTAAAACATCTTTTTATACTATGATTAAGCGTTTGTATTTCCTTTTGTTTGCCTTGGTTGCAGTTTTTTCCTGTGAAACTCCAAAAACTCCCGATCAGATCTGGGAAGAATCAAAAACTCAAATTTTCAATCCTCAAGGATTATCTTTTCAATCCAAAATGGTTTGGGAAAACCCCAATTTCCATGAATTTGATACTACTTTCAGTGGTTTTGAGGCCAAAAAAATAAAGGATGAATATTTTGACTATGCCTATATAGGAAAGAGAGATAATTATACTTTCGCGTATTGGGGAGGAGTACTGCAGTCTATTGATCATGAAAAGAAAACCGTGAAAATCACTTCCATTGAGCAAGATTCTCTCAACTTTATCAATACATTTCACAATAATAGCTTTCTTTCTTTTTCTCCATTAGGCTTGATGAAAAAAGAAGGCTGGTCCTTTGTAAAAGATACCATCGTTGACAATAAAATCTATTTTGATTACTTACAGATCGAAATGGATACCACGATTGATAAAACCAAAGTGTTGCTTGAAAATCACCTTTTTATTAATCCCTCTAATGCTATTCCGGTTTGGTATAGCAGACGTTTGTACCATCATGGGAAAAGGAATCAATTGATAGAGATTTACTTTTCTGATTATAAATTTTCTGAAGGAAATGAAGAGTTGACCTTAGAAATTCCGAGCACTTATGTAAGTAAGACGGAGCAGGAATCTGAAACTCGACTGCCTTTGGAGGTAGGGGAAAAGGCGCCTGATTTTGAATTGCTTGATATGGAGGGTAATCCTGTCAGATTATCAGGGCTCAAAGGAAAAAGGGTGCTATTGGACTTCTCTATGATAAATTGCGGATGGTGTAAAATTGCAATTAACAAATTCAAAGACGAAGACTTTGCCTTTGACTCAAATTTGGTTCCATTATACATCAATCCGGTTGACAGCAAAGAACTGATGGAAAAATACCTTCGATCTAATTCTATTCCTTTTCCTGTCCTTGTGGGAGCTAGTGAATTGGGCAAATCCTATAAAGTCTCCGGTTATCCTACCTTTTATATTATAGATGAAAACGGGAAAATTGAATTTGTCCAAGTAGGGTTTAGTGATAACTTTATTGATCAATTGAATAGGAAAGAGAACTCCTGATGATCATACCAGTCACCTGTGCAATAATTTTATTTGAAGGCAAGGTTTTGGCAACACAGCGGTCTGAATCCATGAATCTACCCGGATTTTGGGAGTTTCCAGGGGGAAAGGTAGAATCAGGGGAAAGTCCTGAGGACTGCCTTCATAGAGAAATCAAAGAAGAACTGAACATAGAAATTGATTTATTGGAAAGCTGGGATTCCTCCGAGCATTCCTACCAACGGGGGAAAACCATACAGTTGATTCCATTTTTGGCTTCTTACAAAGCAGGCGAATTGATACTTTCAGAGCATGCTGCATACCGCTGGCTAGGTTCAAGTGAACTTTTTGAAGTAAATTGGGCACAAGCTGATATTCCCATTGTGCAGGAACTAAGTAGAAAGTGGGAATCCATTCAAAAGAACTATTAATTTTAAGTATGCCTGCTGAATTTATACGTCTGTACGAAGAGAATCCCGAACCTAAAAAGGTTAAGGAAATAGTAGAAATCCTGAGAGATGGGGGAGTAGTAATCTACCCTACGGATACAGTCTATGGTATGGGCTGTGATATTACTAATCAAAGGGCAATTGAACGTATCGCTAAGATCAAGGGGATCAACCCAAAAAAGCATAACTTCTCTTTCATTTGCGCTGATTTGAGCGATATTGCTCAATATACAAGAGTGATTACTAAGCCGGTTTTCAAAATGATGAAGAAGGCATTTCCGGGACCTTTCACCTTTATTTTGGAAGCTAATTCGACAGTTCCTAAGATCCTCCATTCCAATAAAAAGACGGTGGGTATCCGTGTTCCCAATCATAATATTCCGAGAACCTTGGTTCAGGAATTGGGGCAGCCTATTCTTACTACATCCATTCACGACGAAGATGAGGTAGTAGAATATAGCACGGATCCTGAATTGATTTTCGAGAAATATCAGCACTTGGTAGATGTGGTTATTGACGGTGGCTACGGACAAAATGTAGCCTCAACTATTTTAAATTGTACAGGCGATGAAGTGGAAGTAATTAGGGAAGGTCTGGGAAATGTTGAGGACTTATTTTAGAAACCTTTCCTTTTTTTAAATCGGAAAAAGACTTCAATTTCGCTTTCTCATCCTAAGAAAATCATGCGCCAAATTATTGCCGACCTTTTTTATTTGCCCAACCTGGAATTTTTTTCAGCTATTTCACAATGCGAGACACTTTACATTTCTCCCTTTGATACCTATCAGAGAAAATCATACTTCAACAGAACTCAGATTCTTCTCAGTAATAAAGTAGAGACACTTTCTATCCCAATAGTGGGAAGGCGACCTAGGTTACCATTGGGAGAAATTCAGATTGATTACAACCAAAAATGGCTGGCTACTCACCTTCGGGGAATCCAAAGTGCCTACGGGAAGGCACCTTTTTTTGAATTTTTTTTTCCATACATCGAAAGTATTTACGAGCAAGAAATCCCCTCTTTATGGGATTTAAATTATAAATTCCTGACAATCTGTCTTAAACTTTTGCAGCTATCTGTCAAAGTGCAGGTGCTTGAAAAAGCTGAGGAATTGCCAGATGCTTGGGACATAAGAGGTCAAATAAAGCCCTCAGAGCACTTTTCGAACAGAAATTATTATCAGGCGGAGCCTTATACCCAACTTTTTGGCTTAGACTTTGAGCCTAACCTCTCCGTACTGGATTTGCTCCTTTGCGAGGGACCCGCAGCAAAAAAATTCCTCTTAAAGTCTGCAAAAAAACAATGAACAATCCTCAAAAGGATTGTGTTTTTAAAACAAATTCGGTAACATACGTACAGGATTATTAAACAATCAGAAAGGAATTAAATGGAAGCAAAATTTTCGAACAGAGTCAAAGAGGTGATCTCTCTCAGTCGCGAAGAAGCTCTTCGCCTGGGACATGATTATATTGGTACGGAGCACCTCTTATTAGGGATGATTCGTGAGGGGGAAGGTGTAGCTGTTTCCATTCTTAAAAAATTGGGCGTACCCTTGGACGAACTTCGGTCGGCGATCGAACGTGCCGTCAAAGGTACAGCAAATCACAATGTGAAGAACATGGCCAATATACCTCTGACCAGACAGTCAGAGAAGGTATTGAAAATAACTTATTTGGAAGCAAAAATCTTTAAGAGCCAATTAATTGGTACAGAGCATTTGTTGCTTTCCATTTTGAGGGATGAAGAAAATATTGCCACACAGATTTTGAACAAGTTTGACATCAATTACGAAGCTGTCAAAGAAATGCTGGAAATGCAGTCTGATCCGGGAATGAGTCCGAGATCAAAAGCTGAAGCAGAAGATTCAGATGATGATGGTTCTAAATTGTTCGGTTCTCCAGGCGGTGGATCAGGCTCTTCTAAAGCCGGTGCGGAAAAATCCCGCACTCCAGTTTTAGATAATTTTGGCCGTGATTTGACCAAAATGGCGGAAGATGATAAGCTAGACCCAATTATAGGACGGGAAAAAGAAATAGAGCGTGTTGCACAAATTCTTTCCAGAAGAAAGAAAAACAACCCAATACTTATAGGTGAACCTGGGGTAGGTAAAACTGCCATCGCAGAGGGCCTTGCCTTGAGAATTGTACAGAAAAAAGTATCTCGTGTCTTATTCAACAAACGTGTCGTGACTTTGGATTTAGCCTCTTTAGTGGCAGGTACGAAGTATAGAGGTCAGTTTGAGGAGAGAATGAAAGCCGTCATGAACGAGCTTGAAAAGTCACCAAATGTGATCTTGTTCATCGATGAGCTTCACACTATCGTTGGAGCAGGAGGAGCATCAGGCTCTTTGGATGCTTCCAACATGTTCAAGCCGGCATTAGCCAGGGGAGAAATTCAATGTATAGGAGCTACGACTTTGGATGAATATCGTCAATACATCGAAAAGGATGGTGCTTTGGCGAGAAGATTCCAGATGGTCATGGTAGATGCTACCTCTCCGGAAGAGACTGTGCAGATTCTTCATAATATCAAAGACAAGTATGAAGATCATCATAATGTCAACTACACAGAGGAGGCTATTGAGGCATGCGTCAAATTATCTGACCGGTACATCTCTGATAGATTCTTACCTGATAAGGCGATTGATATTCTAGATGAAGCTGGAGCTAGAGTGCACATCAACAACATTCATGTGCCGGAAGATATTCTAAAGCTCGAGGCTGAGGTAGAAGATATCAAAAATGAGAAAAATCGAGTGGTAAAATCTCAGAAGTATGAGGAAGCCGCTCAATTGAGAGATAAAGAGAAGAAACTTCTTGAGCAACTTGAAGTCGCTAAAGTAAGATGGGAAGAAGAAAGTAAGTCCAAAAGATTTACCGTAGACGAGGACAATGTGGCTGAGGTAATTGCCATGATGACTGGAATTCCTGCAAAGCGAATTGCTCAGAATGAAGGAGCGAAATTGCTCAATATGAATGAGGAGCTTGCCGGAAAAGTTATCGGGCAGGATGAAGCTATCAAGAAGCTTACGAAAGCTATTCAGAGAACGAGAGTTGGTCTAAAAGATCCTAAAAAGCCAATCGGTTCCTTTATTTTCCTGGGTCCTACCGGTGTAGGTAAAACAGAGTTGGCAAAGATGCTGGCGACCTACCTATTTGACAAGGAAGATTCCTTAATTCGAATTGATATGTCTGAGTATATGGAGAAGTTTTCCGTATCCAGATTGGTAGGAGCCCCTCCAGGATATGTTGGATATGAAGAAGGTGGACAATTGACTGAGAAAGTCAGAAGAAAGCCTTATTCAGTAGTCCTTTTGGATGAGATTGAAAAAGCTCACCCAGATGTATTCAATATCTTATTGCAAGTATTGGATGACGGTATCTTGACCGACGGATTGGGTAGAAGAGTTGACTTCAGGAATACCATTATCATCATGACATCTAATATTGGTGTCAGAGATTTGAAGGATTTTGGAGCTGGAATTGGTTTTGCCAACAAGGCGAAGCAGGACAATATGGACGAGATTATGAAATCTACCATTCAGTCTGCTTTGAAAAAGGCATTTAGTCCAGAATTCCTGAATAGATTAGATGATGTGGTAGTATTCAACTCCTTGAATAAAGAGCATATCTTCAAAATTATCGACATCTCTTTGGGCAAACTCTTCCACAGAATCACTGATTTGGGATACAAGATTGAATTGACCGAGAAGGCCAAGGAATTCTTGTCTGATAAAGGATATGATCAGCAATATGGTGCAAGACCATTAAACAGAGCTATTCAGAAATATCTGGAAGATGCTGTGGCTGAAGAAATCCTGAAAGGTGATTTGTCAGAGGGAGATATCATCACCGCCGATTATGACGGTGAGGGTTCTGAATTGACTATCACTGTGAAAAAGAAAGAAAAAGCTGAGGAGTAAAAATCCTCTGAATAAATGAAACCCCGATTCTAAATAGGATCGGGGTTTATTTTTGCTATCTGGAAAAGAAGAGTCGGGTAATAAAAATCCCTTGACCATCCTCAGCTCCAGCATTGCTTTCCACTCCTGAAGTCACATAAGTGAGTTTCCATCCCTGTGCAAGCATGCTGTTGATTTTTGAAGCGATTACCGCATCGTTGGAAGCGATATTTTGAAAATTAATACCGGTAGCACTGAAGAAGTTTAATAATTTGGTTTCCTCCAGCTCATTTACTTTGATATCTGCCCGGTCTATTTCCTTTTGTTTACTGGTTTTGCCATCTGTTCTTTCTGTGGTAAATAGGGAAGCATCTACCTGTGTCTGACTGTCAATAATTCTGGAACGCCCAAGACCCATGGGAACTATGGATTCCACGACAGTGATAATTTTGAACTCAGAAAATGATGCTTGGCTAGAAACCTCTTGAGCTTTTAAATTCAAGCAGAAGGCCGCTACTAAAGCGGCTGATAACAATATTTTTTTCATTACTGGTTTATTTAGATAAGGACTTCTACGCCAGCAATTTTAAAATTGTTTTCCAAAAAAAACTATCAGATTGATAAAATAAAAAACAACAAAGCTACACTCAAAATCATGGTCATCACTTTGGCTTTTTCTAGATTTTCTTTGAGAACTTTTCTTTTCCTCAAAACCAAGACTGCCAAGCTCAAGCCGATCATTTGAAGTAGAATAGCCACTCCATTTAAAGGCCCCATAGGAGCTTCCAAAAACTGAAAATTGGTATTGAAAATGGATAGAGTGCCCAATACAATACCTGTTATTCCAAAAATAAATGATCGTTGAAGAAGTACGCCTTCCGGCTGGTCAGTCCATTTCATATTACTTATATTAAAGGAAGCGAAGTTAGAGATTCATGATGGAAAAAGAATAGGTCATTTCCAAAGATTAAGCTTGAGTGAAAATTCAGCCCTTTTTATGGTCAAAATACTCTTGAATTTCTTTCAAACTCAATGCATTCAGTGTCATCTCCTTGGTTAATCCTCCTTTTCTTCCAACCAAAACTCCATATTTCATATCTGCGTAGCCATCCATTTCATGGGCATCCGGGTTTATGGATAGCATTACCCCCTGATCCATGGCATAGCGAACCCAGCGCCAGTCCAGATCCAATCTCCATGGATTGGCATTGATTTCTATGACAACCTTATTTTTTGCACAGGCATCAATGATGGTTTTATGATCAATAGGATAACCTTCTCTTCTCAAGAGCAATCTTCCGGTTGGATGCCCAAGGATGGTGGTATATGGATTTTCAATTGCAGTCAGTAATCGTTTTGTTGCTCTTTTGATATCCATATTAAGGATAGAGTGTACCGAGGAAACTATAAAGTCAAAGCTTTTCAGCACATCCTCAGGGTAGTCCAAGCTGCCATCTCCTAATATATCCGACTCTATACCTTTGAAGATCTTGAAAGGCGCCAATTCTTTGTTGAGTTGGTCAATTTCCTCATGCTGTTTTTGGACTTTCTCTATTTCCAGCCCACCGGCATAGGAAGCTGTTCTGGAATGATCAGAAATCCCCAAATATTCATAGCCCAACTCTTTGCAATATTCGGCCATCTGTCTGAGGCTATGCTTTCCGTCACTATAGGTGGAGTGATTATGAAGAATACCTTTTAGATCTTTCTCCTCCAAAAGAGTTGGAATTTTTTGTTCTTTCGCCAGACTCACTTCATCATAGCCTTCTCTCATCTCTACTGGGATAAACTGTAGATTTATTTGAGAGAAAAATTCTTCATCGTTTTTGAAGCCATTTTTTGCCAGCTTTTCTGCAATAGTTTCCTTCTCATCCACCAAGCTTTTCAAATGCTCAGCGGAGGCACTGAGAGCATATTTTTTTGATGGGTAATTATTCAGATCACTGAAATGGATTCCAAAGTTTAGATCCAAGTCCTTAACTTTTCCTCTCCAAACAAAAGGGCTTGAAAGGCTTTTATCCAATTCAAATGCTTCGATTGCTTTAAATTGAGATTTTGCCTGAGAAATATCTGAGGTGCCTATCAGCCATTCAGCCGAAGCAATGATTTCCATTTTTCGGGCAAAGTCTCCAACTATAACAACTTCTGATGAATTCAGGCTTTTTTGTAGTTCGCTTGTCAAGGATTCTATGCTCTCTTCAACATCAGCATAAAGCCATTTTCCAGCATTGGATGCCTTGAATTCTAGATTTTGGATAATGGTTTCCTGAGTTTTTTCTCCAAATCCTTTGATTTTAGCCACTTTACCACTTTGGCAGGCCTCCATTAGTTCATGGGTGGAAGTGATGCCTAATTCCTCCCATAGGGTTTTAACTTTCTTAGGACCTAAACCTTTGATTTGCAAAACTTCCAAGATTCCTTCCGGAGTTTTTTCTATCAGTTCATCCAGAGTACTGAAAGTTTCTGTTTCCTTCAAAGAAACAATGGCTTCCAAAATACTTTTCCCCACACCCGGGATTTTTGAAAGCTCACTTTCTGAAATTTCCATGATATCAGCATCCCCTCTTTCCAATGAATTCAGGGCAGATTGATAGCTTCTGATCTTGAAAGGATTTTCATCATGTAGCTCCATTAATTGAATACAGAGCTTGATTTTCTTCAGGATAGTTTTATGGTCCAAAATCTTTTCTTTTTCGTGATACATATCAGACAAAAGTGCAGAAATATTGTTTCAAATTAAAGCCTGATCAGGTAACTTAAGCTTTTGGAGAGAGATAAGTAGCTGGCTTATGAAAATTGGTAATTATGCATCCATGCTTTTCATGATAAGGGGAATTAGTTGGCATGAATGCCAGGTGAGAGTTCAATTTAAGCTTGCTTCGGTCTTCGGTCTTCAAATCAGTCAAGCAATGAAAATTGGATAACTGGCGTGATTGAGGATTATCAGATTTACTAATATAAATGGAAAGCACATGAACTATTGGATGGTGAAAAGCGAACCAAACTCCTATTCTTGGGAGGATTTTGAGGGAAAAGGGGAAGACGTTTGGGATGGAGTCAGAAACTATCAGGCTAGAAATTACCTTAAAGAAATGGAGGTAGGGGATGCAGTGATGTTCTATCATAGTGGAAAGGAGAAGGCAGTCGTAGGAATAGCTAAAGTATCCGTAAGTGCATTTCCCGACCCAAAAGACGAGGCTTGGGTGGCTGTTAACTTAAAGGCTCATCAAAAATTAAATAAGCCTGTTACTCTTTCCCAAATCAAATCAGAAGATTCGCTTTCGGAATTGCCCATGTTAAAACAAAGCCGATTATCTGTTTTGCCTATGAGTAAGGAAGAGTTTGAAACGATTTTAAAAATGTCAAAATGAAGCAGCTTTTCGTATTGGTTTTAATTCTTTTTTTAGGCTTTAAATCTTTTGCACAAGTGGAGTATGTGGCGAGATTTGAAGTAGAGACTGATTTTTTTGATCCTCTTTTTGAAACCATTCCTACAAATCAAGGACTGATTTCTTTCAGGACTCTTTCTAAAAAGGCTTTCAATAACAGGAGGACCTTTCAATATTTTATTTCCGATTTGGAATTGAATACAGATGGGCTGATCGAATTGCCTGTCAGGGATGGTTTTGATATGGTAGGGTTTGATCTGGAAGGTGATTTTTTCCATGTTTTGTTTCAAAGAGGTTATTCTACCACCGGTGAACGCTACGTTTTAAGAATAGATTTATCCACTAGAAAGGGCTTTGAATACGGGCTGAGCAATCTTTTGGATATGGAACTCGCTGAGTTTTTGGTTCAAAATAACAGCGTCATTGTAATGGGAGTTGCTGATACCCGGCCTGCTGTTCAGGTATATGACTTGGATGACAAAAGTGTGCATACGCTACAGGGAATTTATGGAAATGACACCCAAATTCTGCAAATACGAAAAATGCCTGAAATCGAATCATTTCAGGTGGTACTGAGTCGAAAAGGGCAATATAGAGAAAGGGAAATCATTATCAATACCTATGATTTGGAAGGAAATCTTCTGCGGGATATCAAGGTCAATCAATTTGGAGATCCAGATCAGGAAATTATGGAAGCCTTGCTTTTACCGATGCGAGGATATCAGCAGACTATGATTGGATCCTTTGGATTGGAGAGAAGAGATTATTACCAAGGGATGTATTTGATGGATATTAATGAATTCGGGGAGTTTGAAACCAAACTATACACCTTGGAAGATTTCCCTAATTTTTTCAATTACCTGAATGAAAGGTCTAAAGCCAGAAAAGATCGGGAAGTGATGCGCAATATTGAGAAAAATAGAGTTCCAAGCATTCGTAACGTGTACTCTATCCGACAGGCTATAGAGACTCCGGAGGCCTATTATGTTTATTTTGATCACTATAACATTATAAATTCCCGCGGTAATTTCCGCACTCCTTATTCCCCAATGGGAATGTATAGATATGATCGTTTTAATCGGTTTGGTCAGAATATTTTTGACCCTATTTATATGAATAGGCTGGGGTCTCCTCAGTTCAATCAATTGCAACCTGAGTACAGTTACATTTCGGCGCATTTCATCAAGTTAGGCAAAGATGGAAAGGTGATTTGGGATAATGCTGCCACTTTTGATGACCTGAATACTGAAATCCGAATGGCTTTTGGGGACATCGCAGTAATCGGGGATGAATTTTACCATGCCTATGTTCGGGATGATGAAATCCGTTTGGCTTACTTCAAAAATGGGGAGAAAGTTTTTGACAATCTGGAGGTTGAAATAGAGTTGATGGACGAGACCCAGCGGATCGCTGAAAATAATATGGAGACTTTAAGCATTTCTCACTGGTTTGGAAGATTTTACTTATTGACTGGTACTCAGAGGATTCGATATCAGAAAGAAGATGGATCAGGTGCTAGCAAAGAGGTGTTTTTTTTAAGCAAAGTAATGGTCGCTGGGGATTTGTATCAGCCTGAAGAAGGGCAAGAGTAGATTTTCTTTTTATATTTACCCGCAAATCACACCCATGCAAAAACGGCTTGTCTTAGATCAACAGCAAATAGGGATTATTCTCCGCAGATTTTGCCATCAGTTGATTGAAAATCATGATAATTTCGAAAATACAGTCCTGCTGGGATTGCAGCCCAGGGGAAGTATCCTCATGGATCACCTGGCTCCGATTTTGGAAGAGATCTCAGGAGTGAAAGTTCCTTTCGGCTATTTGGACGCCACTTTTCACAGGGACGATTTTCGAAGAAGAGATTTTCCCCTCAAAGCCAACGAAACAAAAATTAATTTCCTGGTAGAGGGTAAAAAAGTCATCCTAGTAGATGATGTATTATACAAAGGACGTTCTGTGAGAGCAGCTATGGATGCTATGATCGCCTTTGGAAGGCCACAGAAAGTAGAACTGATGGTCTTGGTAGATAGGAAACTCACCCGGGACTATCCCATCATGCCAGATTATTATGGCATCAGGGTCAATACACTGGATAGCCAATACGTAGTGGTAGAATGGGCTAATCAGGGACAAACAGAAAATGCAGTTTGGATCACAGAGAAAGTAAAAAGCTAAGCATGTCACAACTCAGCACTCGTCACCTCTTAGGAATCAAAAATCTCACCCCGGAGGATATTCATTTGATCCTTGAAACTGCCGCAAATTTTAAAGAAGTTATCAATAGGCCAATCAAAAAAGTGCCTTCTCTGCGGGATATCACCATAGCGAATGTCTTTTTTGAAAACTCTACACGAACCCGGCTTTCCTTTGAATTAGCTGAAAAAAGACTTTCTGCTGATGTGATTAATTTCTCCTCCAGTAATAGTTCGGTCAAAAAAGGCGAGTCATTAGTTGATACGGTAAATAATATTCTGTCCATGAAAGTGGACATGGTGGTCATGCGTCATAGCAGTCCCGGTGCACCACATTTTTTATCCAGAAATGTCAATGCCAATATTGTCAATGCGGGGGATGGAACCCATGAGCATCCAACTCAGGCACTATTGGATTCATTTTCTATCCAAGAGAAACTGGGGGATTTGGCCGGGAAGAAAGTTGCAATCATAGGAGATATCCTACATTCAAGAGTAGCGCTATCCAATATTTTCTGTCTGAAAAAACTTGGTGCTGAGGTGATGGTTTGTGGACCTATTACTTTGCTTCCCAAGCATATTGAAAGCTTAGGAGTAAAGGTGGAGTTGGATGTGAAAAAAGCTTTGCAATGGTGCGATGTGGCCAATGTGCTAAGAATTCAATTGGAAAGGCAGCAGATCAAATATTTCCCAAGCTTGAGGGAGTATTCACTGTATTATGGAATCAATAAGAAGTTGCTGGAGCAATTGGATAAAGAAATTGTCATTATGCATCCAGGTCCTATAAATAGAGGAGTGGAATTAGCATCTGATGTTGCGGATTCCGAGCATTCCATTATCTTGGAGCAGGTTCAAAATGGAGTTGCTGTCCGAATGGCAGTCCTGTATTTATTGGCAGGTTCCAGAAATTAATCAGTTTGAATCAAAAAAAACGGCTGTTGCGTATTTCACAACAGCCGTTTTTTATTTTCATTCTCCTTGCGGAGATTAACTTTCTTACTTCAGCTTTTATTTTTTCTAAACTGCCAGCGAGAGACTTTAAACTCTCCACTTTAAATTCATCAACCGCAAAGCCGCAGAGACCGCTAAGAATTCCGCAAGGATTTTATTGGCATTAATCACTATCTAAAAGTTGCATTAGGAATGGAACGAAGAACTTATAACTAATAACCAATAACACTTAAATT
>Ga0189276_10183_pt1 | contig 64532 bp, 58 predicted proteins | sample N26A31minimetaG_FD_130321 | JGI IMG/M metagenome (GOLD analysis project Ga0189276, IMG submission 130321) | Marine microbial communities from the Costa Rica Dome - N26 A3-1 mini metaG | ecosystem: Environmental > Aquatic > Marine > Oceanic > Photic zone | place: Costa Rica: the Eastern Pacific... | reverse complement strand
CTCAACTTCAAATGGCTCGTAGTCCATGCACACGTGGTTGGTCGGTACATAGTACAGGCCGGTACGTGGTGAGTAAGCCGCTGGCTGTTGGTCTTTTGAACCCAGCGCTGCAGGGCAGATACCTGTGGTGTTCACGTCTTCGCCGTTACGTGCAGTGGAGTATTTCGCTACACGGTCATGACGACCGGTTTTCAGGTTAACGCCGTTTGACCAGTTAACCGCTGGGTCATACTTCTCAGCAACCAGCAGTTCACCGGTTTCACGATCCATGGTGTAACCGAAACCGTTACGGTCAAAGTGAACAGCCGTCTTGTGCATTTTGCCTTTGACTTTTTGTTCAGCCAGGATCACTTCGTTAACGCCGTCATAATCCCACTCATCGTATGGCGTCATTTGGTAAACCCATTTCGCCATACCGGTGTCGAGATCACGACCGAACAGAGACATTGACCATTTGTTGTCACCAGGACGTTGAACCGGGTTCCAGGTAGACGGGTTACCTGAACCGTAATAGAACATGTTCAAATCCGGGTCATAAGAGTACCAACCCCAGGTTGTACCACCACCAATTTTCCATTGGTCGCCCTGCCAGGTTTTCAAAGAAGAATCTTTGCCAACCGGTTTCAGCATGGAAGTGGTTTTCTGTGGGTCAATCAGCATTTCTTCGTCAGGACCGGTGCTGTACGCTTTGTACTTCACGTTACCATCAAGGTCATAGGCTTGAACGTAACCACGTACACCGAATTCACCACCTGAAATACCAACGATGATGGTGTCATCAAAAACGTGCGCTGCAGCTGTGCTGGTCGCACCACGTTTTGGATCGTCACGTTTGTCAGACCAGACAACGCTACCGTCAGCGGCATTCAGCGCAACCAGAGTCGTATCAGCCTGGTTCAGGAAGATTTTGCCGTCGCCATAAGACAGACCACGGTTAACGGTGTCACAGCACATGACTGGCACAGTTTCGTCGTAGTTTTGCTTAGGCTCGTATTTCCACTTGATCGCACCGTCGTTGTTCAGATCCAGTGCGAACACGATGTTCGGGAACGGTGTGTGAACATACATGGTGCCGTCGATAACCAGGGCGTTACCTTCGTGACCACGCAGAACACCGGTGGAGAAAGACCAGGCCATTTTCAGGTTTTTGACGTTATCTTTATTGATTTGTGTCAGTTCTGAATAACGCTGGTTAGCGTAGTTACCAGCTGGCATAACCCAGTTGTTTTCGTTTTGTTGCATTTGCAGCAACTCGTCAGCTTGCGCCGCACCTGCGACAGCCAGTGACATCATCGCTAATGATAATGTTTTCAGCTTCATAAAGTTTTCCTCTACATTGCTTTTTATTAGTGTTACGCCACGAAGTGTGATTGAGCCTAACTTCATGCGTAGAGCAAACCATAGTCTTGCTGAAAACGTTAGTCAAGCATCTTCCTGAACTTTTTTGTGATATTTTCCATATTTTTTTCGGGAAGTTTTTCCCGACAATCTAAGTCTTTGAATAACATAAGAAAAACTGATCATACTCGTTTTCAGCCAAGATCTTTGATCCAGTTAATCGCTTTTAGGATTCCGCTTAAAGTGCGCTCACGACCTAATAATGCCAGGGTGACGTCGAGGGGGGGAGAGATCGTAGTCCCGGTCATCGCCACCCGAATAGGTTGTGCCACTTTACCCATACCGACTGCATTAGCTTCAGCACAAGCTTTGATCTCGGCATGCACTGGCTCAGCTAACCACTCCGGGACATTTCCCAACCGCTGGAGCATATCTTCCAGCAAGGGCAGGCTTGCTTCATTCAGATTCTTATTCGCTGCCTTTTCATCATATTCCGTGACATCACGATAGAAAAAGGCACTGTTCTGAGCCATTTCGACCAATGTTTTCGCCCGCTCCTGTTGGGTTTTAACCACTTCGGTCAGCGACGGTCCGTCTGCCGGATCAATGCCCAACTGTCCCATATGCCAGCTCAGATGACTGGCCACATGCTCAGGGCTACTATTTTTTATGTACTGCTGATTCAGCCACAACAATTTTTCCGGGTTGAAGCTGGAGGCCGCTTTATTGACATCTTCGATATCGAACAACTGAGTCATTTCATCCATCGAGAAGACTTCCTGATCACCGTGGGACCAGCCCAGGCGTACCAGATAGTTCAGCAAGGCTTCCGGCAGATACCCCTGATCACGGTAGCTCATCACACTGACCGCACCGTGGCGTTTGGATAGCCTGGCCCCATCATCCCCCAGAATCATAGGCACATGAGCAAATACCGGTGGCTGAGCCCCCAAAGCGTGGTAAAGATTAATCTGACGGGGGGAGTTGTTCAGATGATCATCGCCGCGAATGACATGTGTCAGCTTCATATCCATATCATCCACGACAACGGTCAGATTATAGGTGGGCGTTCCATCCGGGCGGGCAATGATCAGATCATCCAGCTCCTTATTCCCGAACTCGACATTGCCCCGAATCACATCTTTCACGACCACACTGCCTTCGGTCGGGTTTTTAAAGCGGATAACCGGCTTAATTCCCGGCTCTGGTTGCGTACGATGACGGCAGCGACCGTCGTAACGCGGCTTTTGTTTATTGGCGCGCTGCGCTTCGCGCATTTCCTCCAGTTCTTCCTTGGAGCAGTAGCAGTAGTAGGCATCCCCCTGCTGCATTAACTGCTCAATGACTTCTTTATAGCGATCAAAGCGTTTGGTCTGATAAAACGGACCTTCATCATAAGTCAGCCCCAGCCAGGTCATGCCTTCCAGGATGGCATTCACTGACTCGGCAGTTGAACGCTCCAGATCGGTATCTTCAATTCGCAGAATAAAATGGCCGCCATGCTTACGGGCATAGAGCCAGGAAAACAAGGCTGTGCGGGCGCCGCCGACATGCAGATAACCTGTTGGGCTGGGTGCAAAACGCGTACGAATGGTCATGTAACAAACTCTCAACTGGATAGTCTTAGGAAAGGTGGGTTATTGTACCAGCCTCCAGCTATATATATAGAGTGAGCATATGTTCAGACCTTGTTTCATTGTTTCGTTAACATTTCTGATGACCGTGCTGATGCCGATTGCCTCAGCTTGCAGTCAGCATTACCCGCTGCAGAAAGTGACTGATGGCGTGTTTTATCACCAAGGGGTGCATGAAGACGCGACTGCCGATAATATCGGTGCCATTGCCAATGTCGGCTTTATTATTGGTGAGCGCTGTGTCGCCGTGATCGACAGTGGTGGCAGCTTCAGAGAGGGTGAACTTTTATACCAGGCTCTGCGTGATCAAACCGATAAACCGGTCTGCTATGTCATCAATACGCATGTTCATCCGGATCATATACTGGGCAATGCGGCTTTCAAGCAGGAAGAGCCGGTTTATATCGGCCATGAAAAATTACCTGCCGCTATTGCAGCCAGAAAAGAGTTCTTTAGCCGTGCATTTTCCGACACTCTGGGTGAAGCATTTGAGGGCGCTGAGTTTATCCCGCCCTCCCAAACTGTGGCAGTCGGCGAGCCCGTCACGCTGGACCTGGGTGATCGCGAACTGGTTTTGACCGCCTATACGACAGCACACACCGACCACGACTTAACGGTCTATGATAAACATAGTCAGTCGCTGTGGACCGGTGATCTGCTGTTTATTGATCGTATTCCGGCTCTGGATGGCAGTATCAATGGCTGGATCAGCAATCTTGAAGACCTGAAGACTGAGAACGTCACCTATGTTGTACCCGGCCACGGTCCGGCAGGAAAACAACAATGGCAGACAGGGCTGGAAAAGCAACTGACTTATCTCAAAACCATCCGCGAGCAGATTCGTCAGATTATTTATGACTTTGGCACCATTGACGAAGCCACCAGCAGCGTCGGGCTGAAAATGCAAGACGATTGGCTGTTATTCGAGGACTACCATCGTCGCAATGTCACAGCGGCTTTTGTTGAACTGGAGTGGGAAGAGTGACAAACGCGTTTGATGGTCAGAAATTGAGTCGAATTTCCCATCAAAACCAATCACAAAATCAGTAACTTACTAAACAGGAGAAGAGGGGAACTTTAGTGGTGGCCCGCTTTTCAAATTCTTAGATTATATTAATAACAACAATAATATTTAAAACTGCAGGAGAGAGAGATGTTTAATCGATTTTTACACTTTTTACTGGTGAGCCTGTCATTGTTCGCCGTAGCGCTTCCGGCCAGTCACGCTGCGACTGACAAAGAACCCACCTGGCCATCACTGAAAACGGCTTATTTCGGTGACCGGGAAATTCGGGATAATGCCGATGATTTGTTGGTACTTGAAGCCCCCAAACGGGCTGAAGATGCTGCTATTGTGCCGATTAGTATTAAATCCTTAACCCCGCAATCGGCTGACAAATACATTAAAAATATTCATGTCATCATTGATGAAAACCCGATGCCCTACTCTGCCAACTTTGTTTTGTCACCAGAATTGGGAACCGTGGATATTTCCACTCGCATGCGTGTTGATCAGTACACCTATGTTCGTGCCATTGCTGAAATGAACGATGGCAGCCTGCATATGGTGTCACGTTTCGTGAAGGCCTCCGGTGGTTGCAGTGCACCTGCCGGTAAGGATGCGGCTGCGGCACTGGCGCGGATGGGTAAGATGCAGATCCGCATGCGTCAGCCCACTGTCGGTGAGCCGGTCCAGGCTCAGGTCATTGTCAGTCATCCCAACTACAGTGGTTTGCAATACGATCAGAAAAACCGCAAATATATTGCCGCTCACTATGTTGATGACATCAATATCAGCTACAACAATAAAACGCTGGTCGAAGTCAAAGCCGGTATCTCTTTAAGTGAAGACCCCAGTGTTCGATTTACCTTCACACCCAAAGAACCAGGCACACTGAAAGCCGTTGTTCATGATACTAAGCAGCAGGAATTCAGTTTGGAAAAAGACATCTGATTGTTGCTTGGCAGAGAATAAAAAAGGCCGCATCAGCGGCCTTTTTTGTTGATACACGTATCAGCGCTTAGCGAATACGGCATTCTTCATAGGCTTTGGCATTGGTTTCTTCAAACAACTTGAGGCCGCTTTTAATGCCTTTATCGTCACGGAAAGTAGCACCACGGTCGGCAGGCAGGTTTTTATACATGTAACCTACGCTGATATCTTCAAATTCTTTTTCGGTGAAGACTTTGGCGATTTCATCTATCACACATGAACACTTGTGAGTGCTTTCATAAACATTCATATCCGGGTTTGCCGCCATGCAGTCCATCACGTAATGGACCCGGGTCACCGTTGAAAAATCATTATTGGCCATCGCCATAGCAGGCAGCATAACCAGTCCTGCGGCAAAAAGTGTCATACCAGCTTTCTTCATATATCTCTCCTGATTTGTAGTTATCTGACGACTCATCTGTGACTCGTCGTCTTTATAGTAAGTTCCACTTATTGTCAGTCCGACAAACTCTGAATACTACATCAAATCCATGATGTCTTGTGACAGGGATATCATGCAGAAACAAGCGTTTAGTTTCTTAGCCTGCAAACATCAGGTAAAATCCGACGTTTACATTCAGATTGGACCGCCACAAGCGGGCAGGAGAGAACCAGATGAAAAAACTGTTACTGCACCTGGATACGGATCCGGTGGCAAGCACATTTGACCAGGCCGTGGTTTATGATGCGGGTGTTGACAACATCATCGCGCATGGCGGTGCAACCCGTGACAATGTCACGCCCCATGTCCATGGGATGATTTTTACCCGTGGCGGCAAAAACCTGAAAAACAGCGCCATTTTTATCGGTGGTTCCAATGTACCTGCCAGTGACCTGGTCGGCGAAGCAGTAAAGAAAGCCTTCTTCGGTCCGGTCAGAGTGTCAGTCATGCTCGATCCTAACGGGTCCAATACCACAGCTGCAGCGGTAGTACGCAAAGTGCTGACCGACTTCGATGTGAAAGGCAAAAATGTCGTAATTCTGGGGTCTGGTCCGGTAGGTCAGCGCAGTGCGCTGTATCTGCTCAAAGAGGGCGCGGCCAAGGTGACCATGACTTCGCGCAGTCTCGATCGCAGTAAGGCGACGACGCAGCAGATGAAAGAAGATTATGGCGTTGATGTTCAGCCGGGTGAAACACGTAGTGATGAAGCCGTCAAAAAATTGCTCGCCGACGCCCACGTAGCCATTGCTGCTGGGCCGGCCGGCGTCTGTGTCATCTCTGAGAGTGCACTGGAAGGCAATACCTCCCTGGAAGTCATTGCTGACGTTAACGCTGTACCCCCATTGGGTGTTGCCGGTATCGAAGTCATGGATAACGGCACTGAAAAAGACGGCATCCGTTACTACGGCGCCATCGCCATCGGCAACTTCAAAATGAAAGTCCACCGTGGTGCGATTGCCTCTTTGTTTGAAACCAATGACCTGTTCCTGGATGAAACCACTATTTACGACATTGCCTGCAAAATCGATAACGCATAGTGAAGCCCAACCAAGCTGAGCGCCCCACAGTGATGCAAACTGTCACTGTCAGGGCGCCGGCAAGACTCCACCTCGGATTCCTCGATCTCAATGCCAGCATCGGTCGCCGTTTCGGCAGCATCGGTCTCGCTGTTGACAGCCATTATACTGAGCTCAGTGTCTCCGCTGCTGATAGCCCGTTGATAGACGGTGACGCTCTGCTCAGTGAAACCCGCAGCCGACTGGAACAAATCCATCAACGTTTTTATCAGACGCTGGGCCAGTCGATCCCGGAATCCGAAAGATCGGTCCATATCCGTGTCGCGGAGCTGATTCCGGAACATGCCGGCCTTGGCAGTGGCACCCAGTTGGCGTTGACGCTGGGCACGGCCCTGGCCCGGCTGCATCGACTTGATATCAGTACCGCCGAGCTGGCAAGCGAACTGGGAAGAGGCAAACGTTCAGGCATCGGCATTGCCACCTTTGATCTGGGCGGCTTTGTTGTTGATGGCGGACTCAAAGCGGAACAGACAGTACCACCGATGCTAATGCATCAAGCCTACCCTCCTGACTGGCGGGTGGTGATGGTGCTGGATCCGCATCATCAGGGCATACATGGTCAACATGAGAAACAGGCGTTCAGCAGCCTGCCGACATTCCCGCTCGACAATGCCCGGGCTATCTGCCACCTGACCCTGATGCAATTACTGCCGTCGCTGACAGAACTGGATATCAACGGCTTCGGCAGTGCGATTACCGAAATACAGAAACGCATCGGTGACCATTTCGCCAGTGCTCAGGGCGGACGTTACACCAGCCCGTTGGTCGCCGCCTGCCTGGCTCAGGCACAAAAACTGGGGCATGCCGGTATTGCCCAGAGTTCATGGGGGCCCACAGGCTGTATCTTTGTCAGCTCACCAGCTCAGGCAGAGGAACTGATCCAACATCTCAACGAATTTATCGCCGCCGAAACCTCTCATTCACCGGTATTTATCTCGGCTGCTGCTGACAATCATGGAGCGATCATTGAAACTGTCGACTAAGACTGGCTATGATCATCTCCAGTTACCGCTTTCAGTCTCTAGTATTTAAGGAACTCTCATGTCCAAACGCTCTATCATTCACATGATCAACCCGATGAAGCATAACAGCCCGTTTGACATCAACATGGCGCTGGATGCCGGTTACGATGTGCTGATGCCCTACACCCACGTTGAACTCAATGAAGTCGCTGACCTGACCCAGGACGCGATTTTCTCGCGTGGCCCGTCAGGGGTGAAAAAAACCGGTATGTTTATCGGTGGCCGCGATATCGGTGTAGCGATGGATATGCTTGATGCCGCCAAAAAAGCCATGGTACCCCCCTTTGAAATTTCAGTCATGGCCGATCCCAGTGGTGCCTTTACCACCGCAGCGGCACTGGTAGCCTGTGTTGAAAGGGAATTGAAAAACAAGTTTGATCGCAGCTACGAAGGCATTCAGGCGGTTGTTTTCGGTGGTACCGGCCCGGTGGGTATCGCCACTGCGGTTATTGCCGCTTTGCAGGGTGCCAAAACGACTATCGTTGATCACTTCTCTTTGGACACCGCGCTGGAATTCGCTGAAGAAGCCAAACGTCGTTACGGTGTTGATTTGCGGGGTACTACCGCCGCTTCTGATGCCGACAAAGCCCGCCTGCTGGCCAATGCCGATGTTGTCTTCTGTACTGCCAAAGCCGGTATTCAGGTACTAAATGCCTCGGTGCTGGAAGATGCCAAAAAACTGAAAGTGGCCGGTGACGTCAATGCCGTATCGCCGCTGGGTATTGAAGGTATCAAGCTGATGGATTTCGGTGCGCCGCTGGAGTATGCCAAAAATGCGCCTGAGGCAGTAGGTATTGGTGCCCTTGCAGTCGGTGACGTCAAATACAAACTGCAACAGGCATTGCTGCGCGAAACCCTGGAAAGCGAGAAACCGGTATATCTGGACTTCCGTAATGCTTTCGAAGGTGCCCGTAAACTGGTCTGATTGGATCCTCTGATGCAAAGACCGCCACTTCTGGTCTTTGCCCAGAGTGGCCGCTTTATTGCAGAGTCAGCGGCCCGGGCCGGTTATCAGGTCCGGGTTGCTGATTGTTTTGCTGACAGCGATACGCTGGCTGTTGCGGATGTCAGCATCCAACTTCCTCCGCTTTCCGAACTGTCCGAAGCACAGCTACTGCAGACATTGATCTCACTGAGCCGTGATCAACCTTGCTTACTGCTCTGCGGTACCGGTATCGAACGCTTCTATCCCTCGCTCTCACAACTTCCCCCTCATATTGAAGTCATCGGCAACAGTCAGCAAATCTTAGCGTTACTGCGGCAGCCTGAACGCTTCTTTGCACTGCTGGCGCATCTCAAACTCCCTTATCCAGCGACAAGTCTGACCGCTCCAGCACCGGAGAAACCACTGCGTAAGCGTCTTGATTGCGCCGGCGGCGCAGCTGTTTATGCTGATTCAGAAGCGTTGCAAGACGGTGAGTTCTACCAGCAGGAAATCAGTGGTGAAGCACGCTCGGTCTGTTTTATTGCCGATGGTCAGAACGTCATAATCCTGGGCTGGAATCGTCAGCTTAATCAGCCCGGAAAATTCACACTGGAAAAAATATGGCAGACGGATAAGCCTCCTGCAAATCATGCCATGCAGTTGACCGCAATACTGGACAAACTGGTCAAAGCCAGTGGCATTAAAGGATTTAACAGCCTGGATTATATGCTCTCCTCCCAGGATGAGATTGATATTCTTGAGCTGAACCCCCGGATCAGCGCCTCGGTAGAGTTACTTCACGAAGCTGACTGGCTGTCCTGGCATATTCAAACCTGCCGTGGCCTGCCATTACCGGATACGGCAAAACGGTCTCAGACTCCGGCGGTCAGATTACTGAAATATTTTTATGCAGAAAAAGACTGGAAGGTGGTTGATGAGCCGCTGTGGCCGCTGCAATGTCATGACCATCCTGTAGCCGGTAGCAAGATCAAAAAAGGCCAGCCGGTCTGCACCTTTATCCTGGCCGCAGAGTCTGAACAAGCCTGTGATGAACAATTGGCAAGCTGTGAGCAAAGGCTGCTGGATAATTGTCTTAAACCAACTTGAAATTGTCATCATCTTTACCCATATTTAGCTCTGTCAATTCACACGGGATTCAGCAATGAAACGAATTATGCTTTTTGTCGGTACCAACCTCGCCGTATTGTTGGTACTGAGTATGACCATGCGTCTGCTGGGGATTGAAAGCCTGCTCGATGAGCAGGGCGTGGGCCTGGATATGAACGCCCTGCTGATCTATGCTGCCGTCATCGGTTTCAGCGGTTCATTCATTTCATTACTGATTTCCAAATGGACAGCCAAACGACTGACCGGTGCTCAGGTTATCGAACAGCCTAAAAACGACACCGAACGCTGGCTGCTCAGCACCGTGACTCGACTGGCCAAGCAGGCCAATATCGGCATGCCAGAAGTGGCTGTTTACAATTCGCCACAGCCTAATGCCTTTGCCACCGGTGCCAACAAAAATAAAGCCCTGGTCGCGGTCAGCAGCGGCCTGATGCAGTCAATGACCCAGGATGAAGTGGAAGCGGTACTGGCGCATGAGGTCAGCCATATCGCGAACGGGGATATGATCACCATGGCATTGATCCAGGGAGTGGTGAATACCTTTGTTATCGTCCTGTCACGGGTGATTGGCCATGCCGTTGACAGAACCATATTCAAAACTGAGCGAGGCCACGGTCCGGCATTCTGGATTACTTCCATCATCGCCGAACTGGTGCTGGCTTTCCTGGCGAGTATTATTGTGATGTGGTTCAGTCGTCAACGTGAATATCGCGCTGATGCCGGGGCTGCAAGTCTGGTCGGTGCGCCCAAGATGATAGCCGCTCTGCAGCGACTGGCCGGCACCGCTAATGAACCCTTGCCGGATCAGTTGCATGCCTTCGGTATCTCCGGTGGCCGTGGTGGGCTGTCTGCTTTACTGATGACCCATCCGCCGCTGGAAGAGCGTATCAATGCACTGCGGGGGCTGCGCTAAAATAGAAAAGCCGGGATAATCCCGGCTTTTTTATGACTGAAGATAACGTCAGTACTTAAAGATCATCATCCTCAAAGTCATAATCGAGCTTCTCTGAAGGCTCGTGAATATAATAACCTTGGGCATAATCAACACCCAGCCGCCACAGCAAAGCAAGACTGTTGGCATCGGAGACAAACTCGGCAATACAGCGTTTGCCGGCCTGCTTGGTCATTTCAATAATCGCCTTCACCGCTGCCTGGTTTTCACTGTCATGCGCCATATTCTCAACAAAAGCACCGTTGATTTTGACGTAGTCCACATCCAATGTGTTAAGACTGTTGGAAAAATCCACACCGGAACCGAAGTGTTCCAGGCCGAACTCACAACCGTTCTGTTTAAGTTTGCTGATGACCTCGCGGGCCTGTTCCAGGTTATCCAGCGCAATGGTCTCACTGACCTCAAAAATCACCGCATTCGCATTGAGCTTATGCGCGTCCAGTGTCGCCACCAGCCAGTCAACAAACTCCGGCGCATGCAGGCTCTGCTCTGAGAGCTTGATGAAGAAGCGGGTGCGGGGGAACTGATGACGGTGCTCGCTGAGAATTTCTACGGCGGTGCGAATCACCCACTTATCAATATCAGCCATCATTTTCAGGCTGTGAGCATGCTGAATAAACTCTTCAGCAGGTGTCAATCTCCCTTCAATCAGTTCCAGTCGCAGCAGGACTTCGTAAAATTCCTGCTCGTCACCATGCAGGCTGACAATGGGCTGAAAATGAAGCAGGAATTTGTTTTCCAGCAATGCTTTTTTCAGTCGCTTATGCCACTGCTCACTGCTCTGGGCACCTGCCTGCTCTGACTCTAATTGAGCCTGATGCCGGGCAATTTGATTACCGCCGGATTTTTGCGCTTTGGTACAAGCCTTATCGGCATTTTCAAGCACTGTCTCAACCGCCGCCTGATTTTCGCTGATACGCGAGATACCGATACTGCAGTGCAGATCAATGGTTTTACCATTGGCATGAGACACATAGTCATCAATCGCTTTGAGGTAAGCACTGGCTCGCGCGTCCACGACATTGTCATCATGGCTGGGAATAATAATAGTAAAGACCTGATCACCGTAACGACCCAGTGTCTCCCCTTCCTTCAGGGTTTTGCGCAGCAGATCAGCAATACTCTTGATAATCACATCGCTGGTACCCAGTCCAACCTGTTCTTTAATCGCCTGAAAGTCATCCAGCACCAGGTATAGCAACTCGGCGTCACCGTTACCTTCCGCTGCCTGGAACGCCGTTTTTTCCAACTCATCGACGAAGCGTTTACGGTTATACAGGCCCGTCAGCAGATCATGATCACGCAGCAGTTTCAGCTGTGAATCATCGACGCTGAAGCTGGCATCATCACGAATCACGACCTGAGTACAATCTTCACCCTCGACCCGGGCGTGACTGAATTCGATTTTGGCATTAAAACCGGTACTGTCGGCGCGCACACAGTTGGCCACCACGGTCACCGGTGCCGATTCGCTCTGTTCTGCAAAGTCACGGAATACCGCTTTAAATTTATGGTGGTCGTCGGCGCTGATGAGATCCAGCATCGGCAAACCATCGACATCTTCCGGCTCCTCATAGCCGAACAGATTCAGATAAGCCTGATTGACATAGATATGCATACCTTCATGCATATAGGCGACCGCATCACGAGAACTTTCCAGCAGTGCCCGTGAGCGTTTCTCGCTCTCTCTCAACGCCCGTTCGTTGCGGCGACCAAGACGACGAATATAGAGGCTTTTCAGTTCACGGTTGGCAGCAAACTGCAGTCGGCGGTTATCACCGAACACGACAATATCCTGCGCACCGCAATCATAGAACTGCTCTTCGCTGTCTTTCTCATTCACAATGATGATACAGGGCAGATCCTTGCCCAGACGGTGCATCAGGGAGACAACATCCACTGGCGACAAACTGGGAACACCTTCCCGACAGATCATCAGATCCCAGGTCTGGGTTGCCAGTAGCTGCTCCAATTCAGCAGGACGATCCTCTCGGGCTGCTCGAACAGCATGGCCAGCACTGCGCAACGTGTTAATAATCGCCTCAGCATCAGTCAGGGAATTATCCACGATCAGTAAGCGTAAAATGCCTTCTGCTCTAGCCACCATGTCGACTCTCTATGTTTTCTTATCCTGCTGAAGCGGCTTTTTGCCTTCCAGCCTGGTCATTTGTTGCTGCATCCATTCAAACAGTTGCTGGTTGAGGGCTGCCGCATCAACGCCGCCGGTTTCAATCTTCTCACCAATCACCATCCTGATCGTGCCCGGCTTTTTCATAAAACCGCGCTTGGGCCAGTAATGGCCGGCGTCGTGCGCGACCGGAATCACCGGATAGCCGGTATCAACTGCCAAGCGGGCACCACCAATACCAAACTTTCCCATACGGCCTGGCGCCACCCGTGTCCCTTCCGGGAACACCACCACCCAGGCGCCTGATGATAGGCGATCCAGGCCTTGTTCAATAACCTGACTCAGCGCCTTGCGACCGGCTTTTCGATCAATGGCGATAGGATTCAGAGACGCCAGCCCCCAGCCAAAAAAGGGAATCCATAACAGCTCTCGTTTCAGCACCCATACCTGTGGCGGGAATACTGCCTGCAAAGCCAGTGTTTCCCAAGCCGACTGATGTTTACAGATGATAACAGCGGGGTCCTGGCCAATGTGTTCTTTACCCTCGACTTCGAGATGCAGGTCACAGATTTTGGCCAGTAGCCAGATATTCGTTTTGGCCCATTGACTGATAACAGCGTAACGCCACTTGAATGGCAAAGGCCAGAGAATGACGCCGAGGCAGGAAAACAGTACGGCGGTAACAGCGTAAATAACGAAAAAAACAAGCGAACGGAACAGGATCATTGCAGCTGTGGCTCCAGCAGTGCACTCGCCACGGCGGCCAGGTCATCATAGACTTCGACCCCGTCAGGGATACCGTCCGATAAAGTGCGCTCGCCCTTGCCGGTTTTCACCAGGATCGGTCTGGCATTGGAAGCCATTGCCGCCTGAACATCACGCAGGGAGTCGCCAACGGCCGGCACATTATCCAGGTTAACCCGCAGCCGGTGAGCCAGATCGGTAAAAGAACCATTATGAGGCTTACGACAGGTACAGCCATCTTCGGGGCCATGCGGACAATACAGAATCGCTTCAATCTTGCCGCCGACCTGAGCCAGCATCCGCCGCATTTTACTGTGGATACGGTTCAGCGTTTCGACATCCAGCAGACCGCGTGCGATCCCTGACTGGTTGGTAATCACCACAATCCGGTAACCGGCGTAGTTAAGTCGCGCCATGGCTTCCAGACTGCCCTCGATGGGTTCCCACTCGGCCGGTGTTTTGATGAAATCATCCGAATCATGATTAATCACCCCATCCCGGTCCAGAATAATCAGCGACATAATTTCACTCCTGCAGGCAGGATATATCAGCGACGCCCAGGAACAGGGCCCGGGTCTGGTTCAGTAATGCCAGACGGTTTTGTCTGACCGCTTCATCATCCGCCATAACCATGACATCGTCAAAGAAGCTGTCGACGGTCTCGCGCATGCCGGCCAGATAATTCAACACCCCGGCGTAATCAGCTTTAGCTGACAACGGCGCCAGTTTTTGTTTGGCTTCACTGACTTTTTCAGCCAGGGCTTTTTCAGCTGTTTCCTGCAGCAGCTTATCTTGAACTGTGGGCTCGGCCGTTTCCGCCTCATTCTTACGCAGAATATTAGCGATACGCTTATTCGCCGCCGCCAATGAGTCGGCCTGTTCCAGCTTACGGAAAGAAGCAACGGCTTTGAGGCGCTGCATAAAGTCGAGTGGTCGGGTGGGTTTCACGGCCAGTACCGCTTCAAATTCATCCGCCTTGAAGCCCTGTTCCAGTGCATAACCACGCAAACGGTCATAGAAATACTGCATCACCTGTTCGCTGACCGCTTTTTCGGTCAACTGAGTGTCGAAATTAGCAGCCGCTTTCTCCAGCAACCGGGTCAAATCCAGATCCAGCGATTTTTCAATCATAATCCGCAAAACGCCCAGGGCGGCACGACGCAACGCAAAAGGATCTTTGACACCCGATGGTGGCTGACCGATACCGAACAGGCCGGTCAGGGTATCCAGTTTTTCCGCTACGCTGACAGCCTGACCGGTGCGGGTGGCAGGCAAATCATCGCCGGCAAAGCGTGGCTGATACTGTTCATCCAGTGCTTCCGCCACTTCATTATCTTCACCGTCAAGGCGGGCATAATAGCGGCCCATAATGCCCTGCAGTTCGGGGAACTCACCGACCATTTCGGTCACCAAATCGCACTTGGCCAGTTTGGCAGCGCGTTCTGCCAGTGGTGGCTGACCGTCAATCTGACCGGCGATTTCCGCAGCAAGTGAAGCCACTCTTTGCGACTTGTCGTACACCGTGCCCAGCTTGTTCTGGAATACGATGCTTTTCAGCTGTTCCTGATGCTCGGCCAGTGGATGCTTACGGTCAGTGTCCCAGAAGAATGCCGCATCACTGAGCCGTGGCAGAATCACCCGTTCATTACCGGCAATCACCTGGGCCGGATCCTGGCTGGCGATATTGCTGACGGTAATAAAATGCGGCAGCAGCTTGCCATCTTTGGCTTCGACCGCGAAGTATTTCTGATGGCCTTCCATTGACGAAATCAAGGCTTCCGGCGGCAGTTCAAGGAAACGCTGGTCGAAATTACCCGCCAGTGCTACCGGCCACTCGACAAGGCCTGTGACTTCGTCAAGTAGGTCGGGGTTGATGATGGCCGTGCCTTTCAGTTTGTCAGCCAGCTCTTTGACCTGACCTTCAATCGCCTCTTTACGCGTTTCGAAGTCGACCATCACATGGCCTTCACTTTCCAGTTGCGGTGCATAGGTCATCGGCGAACTGACACGGATCGGCTGCGGATAATGGAAGCGGTGACCACGGGTAAAACGATCTGCACTGACGCCGAGCAAATCCATCGGCACAATATCATCGCCGAGTAGCACGATCAGCCAATGCACCGGCCGTACAAATTCACCGGGCAGGTCGCCCCAGCGCATCCGCTTGGGAATCGGCAGATCATTCAATGCCTGCTGGATAATGCCTGGCAACAGCGCCGCGGCCTCAGCACCAGCCTGCTCCTGTTTGAATACCAGCCAGGCACCTTTATCCGTTTTCATGGTGTCAAGATCATCGACTTCAACGCCGCAGGAACCGGCAAAGCCCAGTAAGGCTTTGGTCGGGTTGCCGTCCTCATCAAATGCCGCCGTCACAGCCGGACCACGTCGTTCGACAGTGCGATCAGCTTGTTTGGTCTGTAATTTGCTGATGACCAGCGCCAGACGACGTGGTGTCGCATACGGACGGATTTCGCCAAATTGCAGCTCCGCTTTTTTCAGGCCCTGCTCAACCCCCTGATGAAAAGCCTGGCTCAGTTTCGCCAGTGCTTTAGGAGGCAGTTCTTCGGTGCCGAGCTCAATCAGCAGATCGTCAAATTCCTTCATGCCTGTGCCTCCGCCTTAGCTGCCACCATCGGAAAGCCCAGTGCTTCTCGGCGATCATAATAGGCCTGTGCCACGGCACGGGCGAGGGTCCTGACCCGCAGGATGAAACGTTGTCGTTCGGTGACGGAAATCGCTTTACGTGCGTCCAGCATATTAAAAGTATGGGAGGCTTTCAGCACCAGCTCATAGGCTGGCAGCGGCAGGCCGGCTTCTATCATTCGTTGACTCTCGCGTTCGCAGGTATCGAAGGTTTGGAACAGACTTTCCACATCCGCCTGCTCGAAGTTATAGGCGGACATTTCGACTTCGTTCTGATGGAAGACATCACCGTAAGTGACCGTACCCATCGGCCCGTCAGCCCAGACCAGATCGTAAACACTGCTGACACCCTGCAGATACATCGCGATCCGCTCAAGGCCATAGGTAATCTCACCGGTAACCGGACGACATTCCAGTCCGCCCACCTGCTGGAAGTAGGTGAACTGGGTCACTTCCATACCATTGAGCCAGACTTCCCAGCCCAGGCCCCAGGCACCAAGCGTCGGTGATTCCCAGTTATCCTCAACAAAGCGGATATCATGTACTGAAGTATCGAGCCCCAGCATTTCCAGCGAACCCAGATAGAGTTCCTGAATATTGATTGGTGACGGTTTCAGCACCACCTGAAACTGGTAGTAATGCTGCAGACGGTTGGGATTTTCGCCATAGCGGCCATCCGTGGGTCGACGCGAGGGTTGCACATAAGCCCCGCTCCAGGGTTCAGGGCCGATAGCGCGCAGGAAAGTGGCCGGATGGAAAGTGCCGGCACCGACTTCCATATCGTAAGGTTGCAACAATACACAACCCTGTTCAGCCCAGTACTGCTGCAGTCTCAGGATCAGTTCCTGAAAGGTTCTCGGCGTCTCCGCCTTCATCACCGCTTTATTCGTCATTAGCTCGATATCATTATTAAAGTCAAAACCCCTGCGATTATAGCGAATCCCATGGCCGCTTGTAGAGGCGCATCATTTATCATTCGCCGCTAAGGCCCTTTCAGCTATGCAAAATCTGCGGCCAAATCAGGCTTTCAGGTACAATGGGCTGTCTTTTTCACAGCGTACACAGAGTGGGATATGCAACGCACCGTCGGTATCGTTATGGATCCGGTCTCCCGGATTAATATCAAGAAAGATAGCAGTTTTGCGATGTTACTGGCCGCTCAGGGCCGTGGCTGGCAGATCCTTTATATGGAACAGCAGGATCTGTTTCTGCGCGATGGCAAGGTCTTTGCCGAAATGCGGCCACTGAAAGTGTTTGAAAACCCGGAGAAATGGTACGAACTGGGAGACAGTGAAACCCGTCCCATCACTGATCTGGATGCCATTTTGATGCGAAAGGACCCGCCTTTCGATATGGAATATGTTTACAGCACCTATCTGCTGGAACAGGCACAGGCAGCCGGGGTATTAATAGTCAATGATCCACAGAGCCTGCGTGACGCCAATGAAAAACTGTTCACCGCCTGGTTTCCGCAGTGCTGTCCGCCGACCCTGGTCACCCGTCACAAGCATCTGATCCGCGAGTTCCAGCAGGAACACGGCGATATGATCCTGAAACCACTGGATGGCATGGGTGGCGCGTCCGTTTTCCGGATCAACCGTGACGATCCCAACTTCTCGGTCATTGTCGAAACCCTCAGTGACCATGGCCGTAAATCGGTGATGGCGCAGAAATACCTGCCCGAAATTCGTGACGGTGATAAACGCATTTTACTGATTGACGGCGAGCCGGTGCCCTATGCGCTGGCACGTATTCCCGCTCAAGGTGAAACCCGCGGCAATCTCGCTGCCGGCGGTCGGGCTGAGGGTCGGGCGCTGACTGAACGTGATCGCTGGATTTGCCAGCAAGTCGGAGACAAATTGCGCGAAAAAGGACTGATTTTTGTCGGTCTGGACGTCATTGGCGATTATCTCACCGAAATCAATGTGACCAGCCCGACCTGTATCCGTGAACTCAACCGTGAATTCGGGCTCAATATCGGTGCCGATCTAATGAATGCCATAGAACAAAGACTGCAATGAAACGATTCCTCCTCCCGCTTTTACTGATTTTCAGCCTGTTTATTTCTGCCTGCGGTGATAGCGAACGCGCCCGTCAGGCCAAATTCTATGCCTTCGGCACCGAGATTGATGTCAGCCTTTACGGCGTCGACGCAGAAACCGCTGATAAAACAGTGGATGCATTGGAACAGGCTTTCAATAACGTCAATGACACCTGGCATGCCTGGAAACCCAGCACCCTGACCCGCCTCAATGAGGCCATCGCTGCCGGTGACAGCGTTGAAATCAAGCCGGAAGTAGCAGCCGTAATTGAAGAAGCAGCGCTTTATGCCCGCGATAGTCAACACCTGTTTAACCCGGCTGCCGGTAAGTTGTTTGAGCTGTGGGGCTATCATCAGGACAACTGGTTCGAATCCCGGCCACCGCCAGCGCAGGAAGAAATCGATGCCTGGCTGGCAGCCGCCCCCACCATGGACGATATCCAGATCAAAGACGGTGTGCTGAGCAGTGATAATCGCATGGTCAAACTGGGCTTCGGTGGTTTCGCCAAGGGCACCGCTGTTGATGCGGCCATTGCCTCACTGAAACAACAGGGTATTGAAAATGCGATTATCAATATCGGCGGTGATCTGCGGGCTATAGGCAGTCATGGTAAGCGGCCCTGGCGCATCGGTATCCGACACCCGCGTCAGGAAGGCGGCATGATTGCCTCGGTTGCCATTCAGGGTGATGAAAGTGTCTTCACCTCGGGTGATTACGAACGCTTCTTTACTTATGAGGGCATCCGCTATCCGCATATTCTTGACCCCAGAACAGGACAACCGGCACGCGATAATATCTCGGTAACCGTGATCCATACCCAGGCCGCGCGGGCCGATGCAGCCGCCACAGCACTGGTGGTAGCGGGTGAAGACTGGCCGCAAATTGCCGCTTCATTGGGGGTTGATCATGTTATGCTGATGCGAGCTGACGGACAGATCGAAATGACAGCGGCGATGGCCGAGCAAGTCAGGTTGAGTGATCCGGAGCAGACGCCGTTGATTCGTCAGGTACCCTAGTGACCCATGGCAAGAACCACTGCCTCTGACAGACTGGTCTTTACCCTGCTGATCTCGATCATCATTCACTTGATCATCGTGCTCGGCATCAGTTTTGATGTGTTTTCCGAACCGACCAATGCACCCGTCAACAACCTGGAAATCACCCTGGTCAAACAACAGGACCGGATCAAGCCGGAAGAAGCGGATTTCCTCGCCCAGGCAGATAATGAAGGTGGTGGCGAAACTGAAACCCCGACACCGGAACCGACACCCGATTTACCCGTTCCGATTGTAGAAGAAGCGCCCAGTTCCGAACCGGTGCCGCCGATAGCCACCGCTGAAATCGAACCGGAACCCCAACCGGTCACTGAACCTGACCCGGTTCCCGAACCACCTGCACCGGAGCCGGAACCTGCACCACCGGAACCCGAGCCAAAACCTGTCCCGCCAGAACCGGTTAAACCCCAAACTGAAAAGCCGGTGCAGAAGCTGACGCAGGAAAAAGCCGAGCGCAAGGTGGAGAAAGTTGAAAAAGCCGAGACTGCGCCGGAACCGGAAGCCGAAGTGGCCCCGGAGCCACCACCGCGCCCCTCGGCCAGAGATATGATGCTGCAGGCACGCAATGAAATTCATGACTTGCAGAATAAGCTCAACGAGACCACGCGTGCCTTGAGCGATCGCCCCAGGAAACGGCGTATTTCGGCTTCCACGAAAGAATTTGCGGCAGCGGCCTATATGAAGGCTTGGGAGATGAAAGTCGAAAACATCGGCAATATGAATTATCCGCAGGAGGCACGCCGCAAAGGGCTGAATGGCAGCCTGATGCTATCGGTAGACATTAACCCGGACGGCAGTGTGCCGGCCGGCGGTATTGTGATTTCACGTTCTTCCGGTCATGACGTACTGGATGAAGCCGCAGTCCGCATTGTCCGGCTTGGCGCTCCCTACGCCGCGATACCGGATAATGTACTGAAAGATAATGACATGCTGACTATTATCCGTACCTGGAAGTTTGAAACAGGGCAGGGTCTGTCGACCCGTTGAGAACGGGCCGGTAACCAAAGTCACCGGCCCTTTGCGCCTCAATGAAACAGATAATCGCGGATTTCTGATTCACTCTTATGAATCAGGTTTTTATTAATCGTCTGACTGATATGCTTTTGCGTGACACTTCCCAGGCTTTGTTTAAGCTTACCCAGAAAGCCTGGTGAAGAGATGATCACCAGATCGTTGTAGTCGCCGACACGGCGGGCATTTTCCAGTCTTTCCCCCAAGTCATGGGCGAAGTGCATGACTTCGGTCTGCTTGGGTTCGGTGCGCGGCTCCATTGCATGGCGACCGCCCTGGCCGTGACTGTCAAAAGTCCGGCCGGCATCGTCAGTGACCAGTTCTTCGTCCTTGAGTCGACTGGCTGCATTGACCATATCATCAACTTCTTTAAGCGGGCTGGTCCGGCTTTCCACCGAAAAGATTCTGGCGCGACTGCTCTCGGCAACGACGACCCATTTTTTCTTCATAGTCGATACTCCTTCTCGCTTGGATGAGACAAGCAGCACAGCACAACAAGCGGTTAACTGTACTGTGCATTGTTGAATCGCTAGAAGCTTCAGTTCGACTATAGCAAACTCTTCAGGGGTTTGTCTGTCCTTGGCAAAACAAAATAAAACTCTTATTTTTCATTGTCTTGCGACAACTTATAGCCTTGCGCCGCTTTACTGATATCACTGTATTGCAGCGGTAATGCGGCCTTCAGCTGTTCGGCCAGTTGCTGGATTTTTTTTATCTCACCGCCCTTCAATTCCAGCTCGATTTCATGGAGGGTCGAATGATTGTCACCGGCCCGGACTTCACCGCGATCATAGGCCATTTCAACACGGGTGCCGTCAGTCAGGGTCAGAGGCAGAACCAGACGCTCAAACTCAGTGGTGAACAATGGAACAATCGCATTCCAGATAGCAGCGTCATCCAGCAGCGGAGCCAGTTGAGTCTCTCTCAACAGTGCGATATTGAACTCAGGTCCGTCGAGTTGATGCTCCCATTCCTGGCGCTGATGCAGACCGTTTTCGGCTTTACCGGTGCACTTCACCGTCTGCAGCCATTGCTCTCCGATCTGCCGCAACCGCAGGCCGGCACCGAATTGCTGCAGGTCCCGTTTCGGCGTATCGAAATAGGTGCTGAGCAGGTGAATTTGCTGGCCCGGTTCGTCGAGCATCGCCATCAACCAGTCGAGAGCCTCCAGATTGAGCGCCTCATCCTGGCAGACCTGGAGTTTGATTTCCTGTTCCAGACTCATGATGTCAGCAAGGGCTTAAGATAATGACCGGTGTAGGAGGTTTCATGTTCAGCGACGTCTTCCGGCGTGCCGGTGGCGACCACCATCCCGCCGCGGGACCCGCCTTCCGGTCCCATATCGATAATCCAGTCTGCGGTTTTAATCACATCCAGGTTGTGTTCGATAACGACAATGGTATTGCCACGATCGCGCAGACTGTGAAGCACTTTCAGCAGTTGCTCGATATCGTAAAAGTGCAGGCCCGTGGTTGGCTCATCGAGCACATACAGGGTTTTGCCGGTATCACGTTTCGACAGTTCCTTGGCGAGCTTGACCCGCTGCGCTTCACCGCCCGACAAGGTGGTCGCGTTCTGACCCAGCTTGATATAAGTGAGGCCGACATCGATAAGGGTCTGCAGTTTTTTGGCGACGACCGGAATATTTTCAAAAAAGACATTGGCGTCTTCAATGGTCATATCCAGCACGTCGGTAATGGTTTTGCCCTTATAGCGGATATCTAGCGTTTCACGGTTATAACGCGCCCCTTTGCAGACATCACAGGGTACATAGATATCAGGCAGGAAATGCATTTCGACCTTGATCAGTCCATCACCCTGACAGGCTTCACAGCGGCCGCCTTTGACATTGAAACTGAAACGGCCCGGACCGTAACCACGGGAACGGGCTTCCGGTGTGCCGGCAAACAGTTCCCGGATCGGAGTAAACAGACCGGTATAGGTCGCCGGATTGGAACGCGGTGTTCTGCCAATCGGGCTCTGATTAATCGCAACCACCTTGTCCAGTTGGTCCAGCCCCAGAATATCCTGATGCGGTGCCGGCTCATCGGAGGCGTTGTTCAGGGTTCTGGCGGTGAGTTTGAGCAGGGTCTCGTTAATTAAAGTCGACTTGCCCGAACCGGAGACACCGGTGACGCAGGTCATCAGCCCCACCGGGATATCAATATCCACATTCTGCAGATTGTTACCACAGGCCCCACGCAAACCGATGACCTTGCCGGCATGGAATTTTTCGCGCTGTGCAGGCACTTCGATCATGCGCTTGCCTGACAGGAACTGACCGGTGAGGGACTCTTCACAATCCATAATGTCCTGCGGTGAACCCTGGCACACAATATCACCGCCGTGCACACCGGCACCGGGACCGATATCGAGTACAAAATCGGCAGTGCGGATTGCATCTTCATCATGTTCCACCACGATCACGGTATTACCCAGATCACGCAGCCGGGTGAGTGTCGCCAGCAAGCGATCATTATCGCGCTGATGCAGGCCGATGGAGGGTTCGTCGAGGATATACATCACACCGACCAGGCCGGCACCAATCTGACTGGCCAGGCGAATCCGCTGAGCCTCACCACCGGACAGCGTTTCAGCACTGCGCGCCAGATTCAGATAATCAAGGCCGACATTGACCAGAAAACTCAGCCGGGCGGAGATTTCGGTAATGATTTTGGCCGCGATTTCCCCCCGGTTACCCGGCAGGCTAAGCGTCTCGAAAAACGTGCTGGCTTCGCCGATTGGCATTTGGGTCACTTCCGGCAAAGTTGTCTCCTGAACAAAGACATGCCGTGAAGCCTGTGTCAGCCGGGTACCCTGGCAGTCAGGGCAGGCACGGACGGAATGGAACCGGGCCAGTTCCTCGCGCACGCTGTTGGACTCGGTTTCATGATAGCGGCGCTGCATATTCGGGATAATGCCTTCAAACGCGTGCTTGCGCGTGACCTGTTTGCCGCGGTCGCCCATATATTTGAAGTCAATCGCCGTGTTACCGCTACCGAACAGCAGCACCTGGCGGACTTCTTCAGATAGGGCATCAAAAGGCGTTTCCAGATCAAACTGATAGTGCTTCGCGAGCGATTGCAGCATCTGGTAGTAATAAGCATTACGACGATCCCAGCCACGAATGGCACCGGCAGTCAGACTCATTTCCGGATGAGCCACAACCCGCGCCGGATCAACGAATTGTTTAATACCCAGGCCGTCACAGGTGCCACAGGCACCGGCCGGATTGTTGAATGAAAACATCCGCGGCTCAAGCTCGGAAATAGAGTAGCCGCACTGAGGACAGGCAAAACGCGCCGAGAAGAGCGTCTCATCGGTCTCGTCATCCATGGCCACGACCTTGGCGACGCCTTCAGTCATTTTCAAAGCGGTTTCAAACGACTCGGCCAGTCGTTGCTGCAAGTCGTCACGCACTTTGAAGCGATCAACAACTGCTTCAATCGTATGCTTCTTACGCAGCTCCAGTTCCGGCGGGTTATCCAGTTCGATGACCTGGCCGTTGACGCGGGCACGGACAAAGCCCTGGATCCGCAACTCTTCCAGAACATCACGATGTTCACCCTTGCGATCCTGAATCACCGGTGCCAGCAACATCAGTTTTTTGCCTTCCGGCATCTCCAGCACCATATCGACCATCTGACTGACGGTCTGCGCGGCCAGCGGTTGCTGGTGCGTTGGGCAGCGGGGTTCACCGGCACGGGCAAACAACAGCCGGAGATAATCGTAAATTTCAGTAATGGTGCCGACGGTGGAACGCGGGTTGTGTGAAGTGGATTTCTGTTCGATGGAAATCGCCGGTGACAGGCCCTCAATGTGATCAACATCGGGCTTTTCCATCATCGACAAAAACTGACGCGCATAAGCAGACAGGGATTCGACATAGCGACGCTGACCTTCTGCGTATAATGTGTCGAACGCCAGCGACGATTTTCCCGACCCGGACAGGCCGGTAATCACAATCAGCGCATCTCTGGGTAAATCCAGATCAATGTTCTTCAGGTTGTGAGTTCGGGCCCCACGGATGCTGATTTGCTTCATCCCGGGAACGCTTATATTTTTCATCAGGTTTCCGTAGTAAAATCAAACGGATCAATATACTCTGTCCAACTATCATGACGCAAAGACAAACTGCTTCGACCTCAATGACGGCGTTGGAAAAACGCAGCATTTCAGGCCTATCCCTCATTTTTGCCCTCAGAATGCTGGGTCTGTTTATGATCCTGCCGGTATTTTCAATTTCCGCTCATCAATACAGCGGCAGCACACCGATGCTGATTGGCCTTGCCATCGGTGCCTATGGTTTAACCCAGGCAGTCTTGCAAATACCATTCGGCATGCTTTCGGATCGCTTTGGTCGCAAAAAGATCATCAGTCTCGGCCTGATTTTATTTGCCGCCGGCAGCGTGGTCGCTGCCATGGCAAACAGCATTGAAATGGTCATTGTGGGCCGATTGCTGCAGGGCAGCGGCGCCATTGCCGCGGCGGTGATGGCACTGACGGCCGATCTGACACGCGATGAGCAGCGTACCAAGGCGATGGCCAGCATCGGTATCAGTATCGGCTTATCTTTCTCGATTGCACTGGCAGCCGGCGCGGCGCTTGAGCACTGGATAGGCCTGTCCGGCATTTTCTGGGCGACCGCTCTGATGGCCCTGCTGGGGCTGGCGGTGCTCCATTTCTGGGTACCCTCACCCCACCGCCATGTTAGTCATCGTGATATTGAACCGGTTCCAAAACAATTTAAAAACGTTTTGGCCAACCCGCAAATCATGCGTCTGGTATTCAGCATTATGGTGCTGCATCTGCTTCTGACCACCAGCTTTTTTGCGCTACCGCTGGCCCTGCAGAATGTGGCCGGACTGGAGAAAAGCCAGCATGCCTTCGCATACCTGCCGATTCTGCTGCTGGCTTTTGTGACCATGGTGCCGTTTATTATCATCGCTGAGAAAAAACGCAAGATGAAAGCCGTTTTCCTCGGCGCTATTGCCGTGCTGGGTCTGGCTCAGTTAGGTTGGGCTATGCTGCCCGGCTCGCTGACCTCGATCCTGCTGTTTCTGTGGCTGTTTTTTACCGGCTTTAATATTCTGGAAGCCAGCCTGCCGTCGATGATGTCCAAGCTCAGTCCGCTGGCAAACAAAGGCACCGCAATGGGGATTTATTCCAGTGCCCAGTTCCTCGGCGCCTTTATCGGCGGCGCGATGGGAGGCATGCTCTACGCCCGCTTCGGGCTGGACGGGATTTTTTATGCGAGCAGCGCGCTGATTGTGATCTGGTTGTTGCTGGTGCTGCCAATGCAGGCGCCGCGTCATTACAGCAACCGGATTATTCATATGAATGACACCGCGCTGGCCGATATCGACTTGTTCATCAATAAGCTCAATGCCGTCAAAGGCGTCAAGGAAACCATCGTGGTGCCAGAAGAACAGGTGGCTTACGTCAAGTTCTCACCGGATGAAACCAATCTGTCGGAATTGGAGGCTTTCGCTTTTCAGCGTTAGCATCGTAGAATAAAACATTAAATTTCAACCAAGGATTTTGCCATGTCAGTAAACAAGGTCATTCTCGTCGGCCGCCTGGGTACCGAACCCGAAAGCCGCGCATTCCCTAACGGTGGCTCGATCTGCAACCTGCGTATTGCCACCTCGGAAACCTGGAAAGATCGTCAGACCGGTGAACGCCAGGAGCGCACAGAATGGCACCGGGTTGTGCTGCGTAACAAACTGGGTGAAATCGCCCAGCAGTATCTGCATAAAGGGTCTCAGGTTTATATCGAAGGCCGTATTCAGACCCGAAAATGGCAGGATCAAAGTGGTCAGGATCGCTACACCACCGAAATCGTCGGTAATGAAATGACCATGCTCGATAGTAAAGGTGGCAGCGGCGGTGGAAGTAGCAGTGATACTTCTTTCGATCAGCGTCCCCAACAACAGCAGCAGTCAGGCGGTTATAACGCACCGCAACCGGCTTCCAGCTCGGCCGGCCCGGATTACGGTGGCGATGCCGACTACTACGATGATGACATCCCGTTCTAGAGGTCACTCAATATCTAAAAGGCCCCTTTCAGGGGCTTTTTTATCTCTCAGCCCAGCAAAGCTTTCAGGTGAGCCGTCACGCTACGGCCCAGCGCTGACAGGGCATAACCTCCTTCCAGTACTGAAACAATGCGTCCACCGGCGTGCCGATCTGCCACGGCCTTTATCTGTTCACTGAGCCAGGCATAATCAGCTTCCACCAGATCCAGCTCCGACATATCATCTTCACGGTGGCCATCAAAACCGGCTGAAATCAGAATAAGTTCCGGCTTGAAAGCTTCCAGGGCCGGGATCCAGTGCTGTTCAACCCCGGCTCTGAGCTCTGCGCCGCCGGCACCCGCCGCGAGCGGCACATTGATAATATGTCCGTCATAGCTCGGTTCACCACAGCCCGGATAGAAGGGGTGCTGAAAACAGGAGCAAATCATGACCTGTTCATTATCTGCAAATATCTGCTCGGTACCGTTACCGAAATGAGCATCAAAATCGATAATGGCCAGTTTGCTGACACCCCACTGCTGCAGCGCATGCGCAGCGCCGACTGCAATGTTATTAAACAAACAAAACCCCATGGCCTTATCCCGCTCAGCGTGATGACCGGGCGGCCTGACAGCACAGAAAGCGATCTGATGGCGATCCTGCATCACCAGTTCCACTGCCTCAATCACGGCACCGGCTGCACGTCTGGCTGCAGTCAATGTGCCCGGCATCATCACGGTGTCACTATCCAGCCAGACCAATTCCTGGCTGTCGAGCTTATGGAAAATATCATCAAGATAACCGCCATCATGCACCCTTTCCAATTGCTCGCGTGTCACCAGCGGCGCCTGATATTGATGTAATATCATCTCCAGCCCGCTGGCGAGCAATTGGTCATGGATCGCTGACAGTCGTTCGGCCGTTTCCGGGTGATAGGATACGGGTTGATGTAACGTGCAGTCAGGGTGCGAAATTAATGCTAAGGTCATCGGTGCCAGTCATGCCGGAAAAGGTTATTAGCCGATAGCTTATCAGGAAGAAGTCATGAATACGCATTATCTGGATCGCCTGTTTTCTCCGCGTGGTATCGCTGTTTTCGGTGCCAGTGAAGAGCAAAACGCCGTGGGCAGGCGCGTATTTGAAAATCTGCTCAGTGGCGATTTTCGTGGTCCAGTCTATGCCATCAATCCCAAACATAAAAAGGTGCTGAGTCAACCCTGTTTCGCCCGTATTGCCGACGCGCCCAAGGCCATCGACCTGGCCGTGATTGCGACCCCGGCAGAGACCGTGCTCGATATAATTCGTGACTGCGGCGAACACGGCGTCAGCGCCGCAATTATCATTTCTGCCGGTTTCAGTGAAAGCCAGGGTCAGGGTATCAGTCTGGAAAAAGCTGTGGTTCAGATGGCTGAACGTTATCAGATGCATCTGCTGGGACCCAACTGTCTAGGGCTCATCCGACCTGCCATCGGCATGAACGCGACATTCAGCAAAAATACCGCACTGCCGGGTCAGCTGGCACTGATTTCCCAGTCCGGCGCACTGTGTACAGCCATCCTTGACTGGGCCTGTGCCAATGATGTCGGCTTCTCGACCATTGTCTCGCTGGGTAATGCGGCCGATATCGATTTTGGTGATTTGCTTGATTACCTGGCGCAGGATCCCAAAACCCAGAGCATCCTGCTTTATGTAGAGGGGATCCGTGATGCCCGCCGCTTTATGAGTGGCCTGCGCATTGCTTCCAGAATGAAACCGGTGGTGGTGATCAAGGCCGGCCGCCATCAGGCCGCTTCCCAGGCTGCGATGACGCATACCGGCGCCATGATTGGCGGCGATGATGTGTTTAATGCGGCGTTGAAACGGGCCGGTGTGGTCCGGGCCGATACCATTCAGCAGCTATTTGCCGCTGCAGAAATTTTATCAACACAAAGCCGGGTCCATGGCCGTCGACTGGCGATTGTGACCAATGGCGGCGGACTGGGTGTGATGGCAACTGATCGCGCTGTTGATCTCAATATTGAACTGGCTGAATTATCGGCAGAAACACTGATAGCTCTGGATCAGTCGCTACCGCCGCATTGGTCACACCGTAACCCGGTCGACATCCTCGGCGATGCATCACCGGAACGCTATCAACACGCGGTCAGAGCCTGTCTTGCCGATGATAATGTCGACGGCGTGCTGGTGATGCTGTCGCCACAGGCGATGACCGAGCCGGATGCCTGCGCTGAAGCCGTTATTGAAGCGCATCAGGGTCAGTCCAAACCCGTGCTGGCCTGCTGGATGGGACAGGATTTAATCGCTGAAGCGGACAAACGCTTTGCCAGACATCATTTGCCCTGCTTCAGTCACCCTGAATCCTCGGTTGAAGCCTTTGCCTGTCTGTCACGCTTCCATGACAACCAGCAACTGCTGATGCAGGTGCCCGGCCCGCTGGCCTCCCTCAGCGCCCCCGATGTTGAAGGTGCAAGACTGATTATCGACAGTGTCCTGGCAGAAGGTCGTCAGACTCTGAGCACAACTGAATCCCGCGCTTTGCTGAAAGCGTTTAATATTCCGGTCAGTTTCAGCATTAACTGTGAAAATGCCAATGCCGCACTGGTCGCAGCCGAGACGCTGGGTTATCCGGTAGTGATGAAAATCAGCTCGCCATCAATCGTCCACAAGACTGAAGTCGGTGGCGTCCGCTTGAATATCAGTAATGCACAGGCGGTACGTACAACCTATAACGAGCTGCTGGAACAGGTTCATGTCCATCAGGGCAATCCTTACGCTACTCATGTCACCGTGGAGCCGATGTATGTGACCCCGTCCGGTCGCGAGCTACTGGTCGGTGCCAGCCGGGATCCGGTGTTTGGTACCGCTATCGTCTTCGGCGCCGGCGGCATCAAGGTCGAAGTATTGCAGGATCGCGCTATTGCGCTACCGCCACTGAATCAGTTCCTGGCAGAACGGCTGATTGCCGAAACCAGGATATCCGGTCTGCTGGGTGAGTTTCGGGGGTTACCCCCTATCAACCGCCAGTCGCTGATACAGGTTTTGTTACGCGTTTCCGAAATGGTCTGCGAACTGCCCGAATTGCTGTCGCTGGATATCAACCCGCTGATTGCCGATGAAAAGGGCGTAATGGCGCTGGATGCGCGGATAGAGGTCGGCCACCAGCCCGCCGGCATTAACCGTTACGATCATCTGGCCATTCATCCTTACCCCAATCAGCTGATTAGCCTCGACCAACTACCGGACGGCAGCAATATCACGATACGGCCGATTCGTCCTGAAGATGCCATGATCGAACAGGCCTTCTTTCGCAAGCTGTCGGCAGAGTCACGTTATTTCCGCTTTATGCAACGGCTGAATGAACTGACTCAGGACATGCTGATTCGCTTTACCCAGCTCGATTACAGCCGGGAACTGGCCCTGATTGCGGTCACCGATATTGATGATGAAGAAATCGAAGTCGGTGTCGCCCGCTACACCATGAACCCCGATGGCAAAAGCTGCGAATTTGCCCTGGTGGTGGCCGATGAATGGCAGCATCGCGGCATTGGCTCACGCTTGATGAAGGCTTTGATTGCCAGTGCCCGTCAGCAGGGCTTTGAACAGATTAACGGTGAAATTCTGTCCAGCAATATTAATATGCAGCGTCTGGCCGAAGAACTGGGATTCAGTCTCCGCAATGATCCCGATGACCCCGGCGTAAAGCTTGCCAGCAAATATCTCCTGTCCTGATAGCCAGCTCACAAATCAGCGTGATTTCAGCAGTTGGGGATTGATTCGCTGCAGCAACAGTGGGAGCATCAAACTATGACAACAACAAAGGCTCATGCATGAACAAAGTCGCCCGCACCACGATTCGTCCGGTTCGCAGTCTCAACCTGCTGTCACAGGATGAAATCTACAAACTGAGTAACCCCAGTGCCGAGTTGTATCAACTGTTTCGTGATTGTTCACTGGCCATTCTCAATACCGACAGTGAACAGGACGATGCCGAAGAAATCTTCCGGACCTTTGCCGACTTTGATGTGCGTCTTAAACCCCAGCCACGCGGGGTCATGCTGGAAATCCTCAATGCACCGGCACAGTCCTTTGTCGACGGCAAAATCATCCGCGGTATTCAGGAGCATCTGTCTTCAGTGCTGCGCGATATTGTTTATACCGACTTCAAAATCCTGGCCGAAGAAGCCGATGACCCGGGCAAAATCACCGATAAAGTATTCCGTATCCTGCGTAACGCCGGGGTAGTACGTCCGGGCGTGTCACCCAACCTGGTCGTCTGCTGGGGTGGCCACTCGATACCACGTGACGAATATGATTATGCCAAGCATGTCGGTTATGAACTCGGGCTACGCGGTCTCGATATCATCACCGGTTGCGGTATCGGCGCGATGAAAGGCCCGATGAAAGGGGCCGCGGTGGGGCACGCCAAACAGCAAATCAAAAACGGCCGCTACATTGGTATCAGTGAGCCCGGCATTATCGCTTCCGAGTCACCCAATGCGATCGTTAATGAACTGGTGATCATGCCCGATATTGAAAAACGGCTGGAAGCCTTTGTTCGTCTGGGTCATGCGATTGTCGTCTTCCCCGGCGGCGTCGGTACCGTTGAGGAGATCATGTATCTGCTCAGTATCCTGCTGCACCCGGATAATCGCCAGGGCATCCCGCTGGTGTTTGCCGGCCCCGAATGTTGCCGCAGTTACTTCGACACGCTGGATAAATTTCTGCGCCAGTGTCTGGGGGATGAGGTTGCCAGTCTGTATAAAATTATCATCGGCGACCCGGGCCAGGTCGGCACCGACATTCGCGAAGCGGTCGAACAGGTTCACCGCGATCGTTACGCCAGCCAGGATGCCTACTATTTCAACTGGCAACTGAATATCGACCCGATTCTGCAGTACCCGTTTCAACCTACTCACGAAAACATGGCCGCACTGAAACTGGACCCGGCGCTGCCCAAGCATGAACTCGCCAGCCAGATCCGCTCAGCGTTTTCCGGGATAGTGGCCGGTAATGTGAAAACTTTCGGTATTCGCGAAGTGGCAAAACACGGTCCCTACATCATCGATGGTGATCCAGCGATTATGCAGGCGATTGATGAGCTTCTGCAGATCTTTGTTCAAGAAAAACGGATGAAGCTGGGCCAGGACAAAAAGGCCTACCGTCCTTGTTATCAACTGGCGAAAAAAGCGAGTTAGGGCGGCAGAATTTCCAGCGAGGTTACATAAACCAGTTCGCAGGCACTGGCACCGGTATCCTCGCGCGATAACGAGCTCTGCCAGCGCCAGCCGTCATAGCTTTGAGCCCGAATCAACTGCCCTTCCAGGCTGATAAGCTGACCGGGCTTGACCAACTCCAGCATGACAGCGACATACTCATCGGCAGGTACCATATGCATATTGGCGCTCTGGGTTTCAATCGCTTTCCTTGGTATCGGGAAATCCTCGACCCGCCAGTGATACCAGCGGCCTGACTGGCTGATATCAATTTGTGACAACACCGATTCGTCGGACATCTGCTGCCAACCCAGCGCCAGATCGGTCGGTGCCAGATCACTCTCCCTATCGAGAAAATAATCTTCCCGCGACAGGACCTTCGCCTCAAGGGAAAAGTCGGCCAGCGGCGTAATCAGGTAATCATTGAATTCAAAGGTCTCGCCACTGCTGATGGCTGTCTGCTCAGGCGTTGCCGGCACTTTTATTCCCGGCCCCAGGGTCACCGTCTCAGCCGCTCGACACTGCCAGACAAACAGACCAATCAGTAACAGGAAAGTCAGATTGCGCAGACTCATGACTGCTCCAGATTAAAGCGTTTTGTCGCCAGAATAATCAGTAGCAACACCGGCACGCCCATCAAAGCGGTCGACAAAAAGAAGCCCTGATAACCAATCGCATCGACCATGGTCCCCGAGTAACCACCCAGCATTTTCGGCAGCAGTGTCATCAGTGAAGAAAAAATCGCGTACTGCACCGCGGTAAAGGAAATATTCGTCAGGCTCGACAGAAAGGCGACAAACGCGGCACTGGCGAGACCGCCGGAAAGGTTATCGGCAGAAATGACCACATACAACATCCACACCTCGTTGCCCATTCCCGCCAACAGCATAAATAACAGGTTCGTCGCTGCCGATAAAATGGCGCCCAGCATCAGAATCCGCATCACACCATAGCGCACAGCCAGAATGCCGCCCAGAAAACCACCGAGTAGCGTCATAAACAGACCGAAGGTTTTCACTACCGTCGCTATCTGTGGCTTGGTGAAGCCCATATCCTGATAAAAAACATTGGCAATCACGCCCAGCACAATATCCGAAATCCGGTAAAGCCCGACCAGTGCCAGCAACAGCCAGGCCAGCGACCAGCCATAACGTCGAAAGAAGTCCTGAATCGGTTCCAGATAACTGCGTTTCAGCAGCGCCTTATCGACCCACTCAAAGCGCAGGCAGAACAGCGCCAGTAACACAGCCACCCCTGAAGCCAATGCCAGTCGCAGCATCTCCACCAGCACACCAGCGAGGTTCGCATTAAGCACCCAGCCAGCTACCACCAGCTTGGCCTGTAAAGCCAGTTCGGCACTGGACGCAAAAAAAGCGATAAAACCACTGACTGCGACCACAAAAGTGAAAAACAAGCCCGCGTAATCACTGGCGACCTGCGTGCGGATAGTCTGATTCACTGCCGGCTCATCAATCACCAGGGTGGTGATTATCCCTATCAGCATAAAGCCGCTCATCACCAGATAGGTTATCTGCCAGGCATTGAAATCATAACTGCCCAGTGTTGAACCGAAATAGCTGGCCAGAAACAAAGCACCGGCCCCGGCGATCAGCATGCCGATACGGTAACCGGCGATATAACTGGCTGACATCAATGCCTGCAACTCTTTGCCGGCAGACTCGATCCGGTAGGCATCAATCACGATATCCTGGGTTGCTGCCGAGAAACCAAGTAATACGGCTGCCAGCGCCATTAAGGTCAACCCCTGACTGGCCGGATCCACCAGCGCCATCAAAGCAATAGACAGCATCACCATCAGTTGCGATAACAACAGCCAGGCACGACGACGCCCGAGTTTTCGGGTCAGGATGGGCAGGGGAATGACATCAATCAGCGGGGCCCAGACAAATTTGAAGGAATAACCCAGCGCGGCCCAACTGAAATAGGTCACCGCAGCCCGCTCGACACCGGCTTCGCGCAGCCACAGACTTAATGAAGAAAAAATCAGTAACAGCGGCAAACCGGCGACCACACCGTAAAACAGCATCGTGACCACCCGCGGATGCGCGAAAGCTTTGAGACTCTCCTGCCAGGAATGTAGTTTTGCTATCAAGCTGCGCTCTCTGATGAGGTTCAGTCAGTTAAAGTACCATCGACCGATTCAGCAATCCACCTAACAAACAGCAATCTCATGCTGCGTTGTCATGCGCATTCATGAGAAAATAGCGAGAACTTTGTTCAGTTCAGTCATCATGGCCCGACAACGCAAAATTATTCACGTCGATATGGATGCTTTTTTTGCATCGGTAGAGCAACGTGACCATCCCGAATACCACGGCAAGCCTCTCATCGTCGGTGGTCAACCCGACAGCCGCGGTGTCGTTGCCGCCTGCAGTTACGAAGCCAGAAAGTTCGGCATTCACTCCGCCATGCCCTGCGCCCGGGCCTATCGGTTATGTCCCCATGCGATTTTCGTGCGGCCGAGGTTTGAAGCCTATCGTGAAGTATCAACACAAATCCGCGAGATATTCTGGCGTTATGCCAGCGAGGTCGAACCTTTATCACTGGATGAAGCTTATCTGGATGTCAGCTATACCGCCGAATTTAACGGCTCGGCTACTCTGATAGCCCGGGCAATAAAGCGGGAGATCCTGGCAGAAACCCGGCTCACCGCCTCTGCCGGTGTGTCCTATAACAAGTTTCTCGCCAAAATCGCCTCGGATATGGACAAGCCCGATGGTCTTTACGTCATCCGTCCTGAGCAGGGCGAAAAATTTGTCGAAACCCTGCCGGTCGGCAAATTTCACGGCATTGGTCCTGCCACCGAAACCAAGATGAAAAAGCTCGGCATTGAAACCGGCCGCGATCTGCGTCAGAAAACGCTGGCAGAACTCACCGAACGTTTCGGCAAATCCGGCCAGTATTACTTCAATATCGCCCGTGCCATTGACGAACGCCCGGTTCGCAGCCAGCGGATCCGCAAATCACTGGGCAAAGAAACCACTTTTGCTGAAGATATTGTTTCTGTCGTGGAAATTACAGCAAAACTGCTCGATCTGGCAGGTATCGTACTGGAAAACCTGCAAAAGCAGCAGCTCAAAGCCAGAACTGTTACTGTCAAGGTCAAGTACAACAATTTTCAGCAGGTTACACGGGCAATCACGCTTGAGCAGCCTGTTACACTGCAGGACCTGAAAACGGTGATACCCGTCCTACTTAAAAAAACTGACGCCGGCACCACCCCCGTGAGATTAGTAGGACTCAGTCTCAGTAGTTTTGATGCGCAGTCCACCGATAAGCAAGCGCCTCAACTGGCGCTGGATCTTATCGATATTTTTTAGCCAGACATACTGGTTTCACAGCGTTAGACGGTGAAATCTGTCAGCATCAATTCAGGCGCGATTATTTAGGAGCATAAATGGGCGAATTAATTATTTTTGCAATTTTTTTAGCATTCTATTTCCTGCCAACCATCATCGCCACCCAGCGAAACCACACCTCCACCGGCGCTATTTTTTTACTTAATTTTTTGCTGGGCTGGACATTTTTAGGCTGGGTTGCTGCACTGATATGGTCTTTTACAAACCCCAGCGCTGTCGTCATTGGTGATGGCAATAAGCGTAGCGCTGCAGATGAAATTGAAAAGCTCGCCAGCCTGAGGGATAAGGGCGTATTGACTGAAAAAGAATTCAACGAGAAAAAGCGGCAAATTCTGGATAAGGCATAAGCGCATGACTGCGTCGTTCATCGCTTGAGCTGAGGCACGCAATTCAAGCAGCACTGACTGCATCATGCGAAGCTGATGGCAATTTGCCATAATGGCGCTTTGCCAATTGACTGACTATTTATGGATACTGCCATACAAACCGCACAGGATGTGCTGCAAAATGTTTTTGGCTATAACGAATTTCGCCATAATCAGGGTGACATTGTCGAGCATGTGATTGCCGGTGGCGATGCCCTGGTGCTGATGCCCACCGGTGGCGGTAAATCACTGTGTTATCAGATCCCGGCGCTCGTTCGTTCAGGCACTGCCGTCGTAGTGTCACCGCTGATTGCCCTGATGCAGGATCAGGTCGTTGCGCTCAAACAGCTGGGCGTCAATGCTGCCTTTCTGAACTCCAGTCTGTCTGCAGCTGAAGCTCGCGATGTCGAAGCCCGGCTCGAAGCCGGTGAGATTGATTTGCTCTATGTTGCGCCCGAGCGTCTTCTCAGCGGGCGGATGCTGAACGTACTGGATCGCCTGTCTATTGCCCTGTTTGCTATTGATGAAGCGCACTGTGTCTCGCAATGGGGACACGATTTCCGGCCTGAATATCAGCAACTGCGGATGCTGCATGAGCGTTATCCGCAGGTCCCTCGAATCGCCCTCACCGCAACGGCCGATAAACGCACCCGACTTGAGATCATTGAGCAACTCAACCTGCATCAGGCCGAGGTATATCTCAACAGCTTTGATCGGCAGAACATTTTTTATTCCATTGCCGAAGCACGCAATGCCAAGCAGCAACTGTGGCAGTTTATTAGCAGTCAACACGCTGAAGATGCGGGCATTGTGTATTGCCTGTCGCGCAAAAAAGTGGAGGCCATTGCGGAATGGCTGCAGCAGCAGGGACGAGTCGCTTTGCCCTATCACGCCGGCTTGTCGGCGGCGTTACGCGCCCATACCCAGCAGCGTTTTCTGCGCGAGGAAGGCGTGATTATCGTGGCGACCATTGCTTTTGGTATGGGCATCGACAAGCCCGATGTCCGTTTCGTCGCGCATCTCAACCTGCCCAAAAATATCGAGGCGTATTATCAGGAGACCGGCCGCGCCGGTCGCGATGGCTTGCCGGCCAATGCCTGGATGGCCTATGGTCTGCAGGATGTCATTACCCTACGCCAGTTTATGCAGGATTCCGATGCGCCCGATCTCATCAAGCGGGTCGAGCATCACAAACTGGAAGCGATGCTCGGCTTATGTGAACTCATTACCTGCCGTCGTCATGCCCTGCTCGCCTATTTCGATGAAAAAGCGCCGGAACAATGTGGCCAGTGTGATAACTGCCAGAATCCGCCTGAGCATTTTGATGCCACTGAAGTCGCGCAAAAAGCCCTGTCCTGCGTGTTTCGCAGCGGCCAGCGTTTCGGTGTGAATTATCTGATCGATATTCTGCTGGGTAATGATGATGAGCGGATTAAATGCAATCAGCATGATCAACTCAGCACCTTCGGTATTGGTACCGAACTCAATGCGACACAGTGGCGCGGCATCTTCCGCCAGTTAATTGCCACCGGTTATCTGGATATCGATATCAATGCCTATGGCGCCCTGAAACTGACTGAAAAATGCCGGGCAGTGCTGCGTGGCGAACAAACGCTGCTATTGCGCAAACAACAGGAACGGCAAAAAACGGCGAAATCAGGCAAAAAACAAACCGCCGTCCGACCGCAGGACGAAGCTTTGTGGGAAGCATTACGCCAGTGTCGTGCGGAGATAGCTAAAACCCATGGCGTGCCGCCATATGTCATCTTTCACGACGCAACGTTACAGGAAATGTGTCAGTATCGACCCGTGGATTTAGAGGCCATGCGCCGAATCAGTGGGGTTGGTGAACAGAAACTATCGCAATACGGTCAGCAGTTTGTTGATATTATCCGCCAGCATCCACTCTCCGAACTGCTGAATAATGGCTTGAGCGATACCGTCAACCAGACACTGCTGCTGCATGAACAGGGACTGAGTCCAATCCAAATCGCCAGCGACCGAGAGCTCAAACAAAGTACTGTATACAGCCACCTGGCTGAAGGCATCAGTGCCGGCCTGCTGGATATTAAAAATGTGCTGGATCTGCAAGAAGCCGATCTGAAGGAAATCATCGTGACTATCGAGTCTCTGGGTGAACAGGCAACAAGCCTGAAAACCCTTTATCAGGCCCTTGATGAGCAATACGATTATGGCATTCTCCGCTGTGTGCAGGCTTCACTATACTAACGCCTTCTCAACATCTTCCGTCTGCCAGCAGCCTCCAAGATCCCGACTCAGAGCCGGGATCTTGGATTGACCGTTCAAATGATTTACTCCATCAACGGTGCCAGTGCCTGATTGATTCTGTCCATCTGGGTCTGGCTAACCAGTTCTGCCAGAATATGAATGAAGCGGGTGTGTTTAAGGCCTGACACAATATATTGCCACCGATATGCACGCAGAAAAGTGACTTTAATTGCGCATTTCTGCTGCTCGTTATAGTCCGCCAATGAAGCCGAAACAAAATAAGCGGCATCCGCTTCAGCCTGCTGTTGCAGAATCTGATCTACTGCGGAGACCAGCGCAATCAAATCATCAACCGCCCCGTCACGCTGCTGAACGGAGAGTTTTTTATCTTCTTCACGCCATTCAATCTCATCCAGAACGGCATGTTGTGATTCTTCTCTCCAGTGAAACAGAAAAACATCTTTATATAACGGCGACAAGCCATCACCGAGGGCAATACTCTGGCGATAATGTTGCTGGGTGAATAACTCAATATGACAAGTCAGACCAAGCACTGCCCAGGTCGATTTGGATAAAACTGCCTGTGCTACCTCATTGGGCTCAATAGCAAAACTATAGCCCTCGGGCATGACCGCGGCCGTCATCATTTCTATAAGACGAAACAGGGCCTGATGCTTGATTTCCTCATCACTGAATCTGACCAGTGCCTCCAGTGCGACTTGATCGCCCAGCACATGTAGTTGTCCCAGCTCCAGGACTTTGGCATTGATAAAACGTTCCACCAGGCCAAAGATATTGGCATATGTCCGCCCCTGTATCTGGCTGAAAAAAACCTGATCAGCCCGGCCCAGAAAACTGAGCTCTTGTACCAGAGATAAAGAATCTGGCAAAAACTTTTCCTGCCTGTCGAATTCTCTACTCCGAATGACATCTTCTTCAATTCGCCATGAAATTCGTTTCGATGCCATCACACAGCGTTGATACTGATGGCTGGATGGAAATTTACTTTCCTGATCTAGATAAGCATTGTTCATGATATTCATCGCATGTACCTCAAAAGTCATCTTCATTAGCTATTAATGAAGTCATGCTTAGATTATGCTTAGCGCTAAGTCGGTATAAGATGCAAATAACCTAAAAACGGGTCATTTATGCCATCACTGAATACAAAGCCACTACAGGTATTTATCGTTGCCATACCGGAAACGGCCGGTTCGGCATTGTATGGCCTGAAAGACGTGCTGATGGCAACGGGTAATATCTGGCAGACACTGTCGAGAAATGGGGTTGAAACCTCGCCCTTTGCCGTCAGTATCGTCTCCCATGGTCTCGAACAGTTTTTTTGTGGCAACAACATTCCTGTTCTAGCCGATGAAGATTATCATCAACCCAGAACGCAACCGGATATCCTGATCCTGCCTGAAATCTGGCTGGGCCCGGATGAACCATTCACAGGTCGCTATCCGACACTGGTGCAGTGGATAAAACAACAGTATGAAGCGGGTGTTTATATTTATTCCGCCTGTTCCGGCGCTGTCATGCTGGCTGAAACGGGGCTGCTTGATGAATGTCAAGCCACATCACACTGGGGATATCAGGACCTTTTCCGCAAGCACTATCCCAAAGTCAGGTTCAAGCCGGAGCCCAATCTGGTTATCGCAGACAGCGCTGGAAAAATAGTAACTGCCGGTGGCACCACGTCATGGCATGATCTGGCTATTTACATCATCTCAAAACATGTAAGTCCGGCTGAAGCAGTCAGAATTGCTCAGGTCTATTTACTTAAATGGCATGATGAAGGGCAGTTGCCCTATCATTCCCTGTTAAGAAATAACCGGCATAGTGATCACCTGGTTTCTGAGTGTGAAGATGCACTGAAGCGTCACTACAAAAACAGTCATGCCATTCAAGTCACGCTGGATCAGGCAAATATTCCACCCCGAACCCTTAAACGTAGATTCAAAAACGCTACGGGTTCGACCTTAATTGATTATCTGCAAAATGTTCGCATTGAGGCAGCGAAACGTCAGCTTGAGCAAACTCAGCTTCCGGTTGATGAGATCAGCATTGATATCGGCTATGAAGATGCCTCTTTTTTTCGTCGCCTGTTTAAACGAAGAACCGGGTTGTCACCCAGTCAGTATCGCCGCATGTTCAAACCGATTATTCATTCGGCTGAGCCTGACTCGATGTCGTAGTCGTAATCGATGGTCAGCGGTGCGTGATCTGAAAAGCGCTCATCCTTATAGATCTCCGTCGCTTTGACGGTGCCTTTCATCGACGGTGACAGCACGTGGTAGTCAATCCGCCATCCCACGTTGTTATCCCAGGCACGGCCTCGATTCGACCACCAGGTGTATTCATGCTCCTGCTGTGGCAGTTCGCGGAAAGCGTCAATAAAGCCCATCTCATCAAACAGCTTATCAAGCCAGGCCCGTTCTTCCGGCAGGAAACCGGAGTTTTTCTGGTTGGCTTTCCAGTTACGGATGTCTTCGTTTTTGTGCGCGATGTTCCAATCGCCGGTAATCACATAGTCACGGCCGGAGTCTTTCATTTTCTGCATTTTTTGTTCAAAAAAATCCATGCAGCGGTATTTGACCTGCTGGCGCTCTTCTTTAGATGAACCGGACGGTAAATACAAAGAAATCACACTTAACTTACCAAAACGCGCCTCAATATAGCGGCCTTCAGCATCAAATTCGGGCTTATCCATACCCACAATCACTTCATCAGGCTCATGTCTGCAATAGAGGGCAACACCACTGTAACCCTTGCGTTCCGCATCATGGTAATAGCAGTGATAGCCCTCAGGCAGGAAGACTTTATCTTCCAATTGATGAATCTGCGCTTTGGTTTCCTGAATGCAGACCACATCGGCGTTCTGCTTTAACAGCCAGTCAAAGAAACCTTTACGTGCCGCAGCCCTGATCCCATTCACATTGACGGTTATAATGCGCATGCTTACCCCTGTCAGAAAATTTTCACATCATACCATTTACAAAGGATATGAAAATCAGGATAATGGCGGGTTCATCAATTATTGATAGCTGAATTTTTAGGAGAAGCACTTTGGCAAACTCGGCACAAGCAAGAAAACGCGCGCGTCAAGCGGAAGTACACCGTCAGCGCAACGCCAGCCAACGTTCAGCGATGCGTACCAGCATCAAAGCACTGAGAAAAGCAATTGCAGCTGGTGATAAAGAACAAGCTGTTGCTGCTTTCCAAGCTGCTGTACCTCAACTGGATCGCATGGCACGTAAAGGCATTATTCACAAGAATACTGCTGCTCGCGGTAAAAGCCGTTTGAACAACGCTGTTCGCGCAATGTAATACATAGCTTTAACGCTTTAAAAAAACCGGCCCGAAGCCGGTTTTTTTATGCCTGGAATTTTAGTTGCTTACCACCAGATTATCGCGGTGAATGAGTTCCGGTTCATCAACGTAGCCGAGCAAGGCTTCAATCTCGGCACTGGCATGCCCTTTAATCAGGTTCGCTTCATCTGCACTGTAGTTACTCAAACCACGGGCAATTTCATTTCCCTGTAAATCCCGGCAAATAACCAGTTCGCCCCGGGTAAACTCACCTTCGACATGCTTCACGCCAACCGGCAATACACTGCGGCCTTTTTCCCGGATCACAGCAACAGCGCCATCATCCAGCACAATCTGCCCCTTGGGAATCAGATGCCCCACCAGCCACTGCTGTCGTGCTTTGATGGGTTTGTTATCAGGCCACAACAAGGTGCCGACGCCATTACCGGCAGCAAGATGACGCAGATTATCAGGATATTTACCCGATAAAATCACGGTATAAGCCCCGGAGCGGGCAGCGCGGCGAGCAGCCAGTAATTTTGTTGTCATTCCGCCCCGCCCCAGTTCGCCTTTGCTGTCTCCGGCCATTTGATCCAGCGCCGGATTACTGGCGGCTGAAGCCGCGATCATCCGGGCATCGGGATTGGCTCTGGGATCGGAATCAAACAACCCGTCCTGATCCGTCAGGATCACCAATACATCAGCCTCAACCAGATTGGCAGTCATCGCGGCTAAGGTATCGTTATCGCCGAAACGAATCTCTTCAGTGGCAATCGTGTCATTTTCATTGACCACCGGCAGAATCCCCAGCTCGAGCAGGGTATGCAGAGCACTGCGGGCATTCAGGTGACGAACGCGGTCAGAGAGATCGGAATGAGTGAGCAGAATCTGGGCAGTCTGGATACCATGCTTGCTGCATTCAGTGGCATAGGCATTGACCAGGCCCATCTGGCCGACACTGGCAGCCGCCTGTAGTTTATGAATTTCATGGGGACGACGCTGCCAGCCCAGCCGCTGCATACCGGCGGCGACCGAACCGGATGTCACCAGTACGACTTCCTTGCCCTGACGACGTAGTTCGGCAATTTCGCCGCTGAGCCAGCGAATACGCTCAATATCGAGTCCCTCACCAACTCGGGTCAGCAAAGCGCTGCCTATCTTGATGACCCAGCGTTTGGTATGAATGAGCTGCTGGTGGGGTTCGGTCACGACTTGTTATTCCTTGTTATCGCCTTCGGCTGGCTGTTCCTGTTCGCGGCTCTGTTCCAGGTAAGCCATGACATCTTCACACAGTTGGTCGCAGCCCTCACCGGTCTGGCCGCTGATGTGGTAAACCTTACCCTTCCAGTCCAGTCTGTCAATCACTTCACGGCACAGCTCATCACGGATATCCTCCGGCACCAGATCCATTTTATTCAACACCAGCCACTGATCCTGGCTGCCCAGCGCTTCGCTGTAGCGCTCCAACTCACGGTTGATGGTTTTAACACTTTCGACCGGATCCTGTTCGACATCAACCGGCGCCATATCCACCAGATGCAGCAGCAGACGAGTGCGGGTCAGGTGACGCAGGAACTGAATACCAAGACCGGCGCCTTCCGCCGCACCTTCCACCAGCCCAGGCACATCAGCGATAACAAAGCTGCGGACATCTTTGAGGGTGACTACGCCGAGATTGGGATAGAGCGTAGTGAAAGGATAATCTGCTACCTTAGGCTGGGCTGCGGAGACCTGGCTGATAAAGGTAGATTTACCTGCATTGGGCAAACCCAGCAGACCCACATCGGCCAGCAGTTTCATTTCCAGCCGCAGATTGCGCTCTTCACCCGGCGTGCCATCACTGGTCTGGCGTGGCGCACGGTTAATACTGGATTTGTAACGGGCATTACCGAGACCATGCCAGCCGCCTTTGGCGACCATCAGTTTCTTCCCGGCTTCGGTCAAATCACCAATCAGCTCATTGGTATCATCATCCCAGGCTTCGGTACCGACAGGCACTTTGATAACCAGGTCCTCACCCCGCGCACCGCTGCACAGGCGGCCGCGGCCGGATTCTCCACGCTCTGCCTTGAAATGACGCTGGTAGCGAAAATCAATCAGCGTATTGACCTGAGTATCGGCCAGCAGATAAACGTCACCGCCGTCACCGCCGTCGCCGCCATCCGGCCCTCCGAAAGGAATGAATTTTTCGCGGCGAAAGCTCAGGCAACCGTTACCACCGGCACCGGCCATGACCTTGATTTTCGCCTCATCTACAAACTTCATTGCTACAACCCGCTTAAACTCTTCATCTGACAAACGCCAGAAACAAAAAACCCCGCATCAGCGGGGCTTTCGGCTGTTTGCCCCAACGGGCTAACAAACTGTTTTAGTCAGCAACGACACTGACAAACATGCGTTGTTGTGGACCTTTGGTCTCAAACAACACTTTACCTTCAGCCGTTGCAAACAATGTATGGTCTTTACCGATACCAACATTGCGACCAGCGTGGTAACGGGTACCACGTTGACGAACAAGAATGTTACCGCCGACAACCAGTTCACCGCCGTAGCGTTTTACGCCAAGACGTTTACTCTCGGAATCGCGGCCGTTACGTGTACTACCACCAGCTTTCTTATGAGCCATGATTAAACCTCTCTAAAACAATCTTAGGCTGAGATGCCTGTGATTTCGATTTCAGTGTATGCCTGACGGTGCCCCATCTGTTTCTCGTGGTGCTTACGGCGTTTGAATTTGATGATTTTGACCTTGTCGCCACGACCGTTGGCAGCCACTTTAGCTGTCACTTTGGCGCCATCCAGGTAAGGCGCGCCGACTTTGACGTCTTCGCCTTCGCCTACCAGCAGTACTTTATCCAGCTCAACCGTATCACCGGCTTCAGCATTCAGTTTCTCAACGCGGAGCTTTTCGCCCTCTTTGACCCGGTATTGTTTACCGCCTGTCGCGACAATAGCGTACATCGCTGTCTCCAAAATAATGTGTTAATGCAGGTTGCCCAACAAAAGACCGGCAATTGTAGCGCCTTTCTAATAGGAGATCAAATCTCAATATCAGGGTATGCTGATCTTCATGATTTGCGGTGAAATCCGCATGGTTTTAATATTTGCGCGCATGCCCCGTGCATGAGAAAGTACGCGTTTTCAGACATATTATAGGCAGATTTTTGCACTGTGGATATTCAATCCATCTATTCTCTGATTCAGGACGACTTGGCATCGGTCGATAAGCTGATTCAATCCCGGCTGCAATCGGACGTAGCGCTGATTAACCAACTCGGCTTCTACATCATCAACAGTGGCGGTAAACGGCTGCGTCCTGCGATTGCTATTCTCAGTGCCAGGGCCTGCGGCTATCAGAACGATAAACACATCAATCTGGCCACGATTATTGAGTTTATTCACACTGCGACGTTGCTGCATGACGATGTGGTTGATAATTCCGAAATGCGCCGCGGTCAGGAGACTGCCAATAATCTCTGGGGCAATGAGGCCAGTGTTCTGGTCGGTGACTTTCTCTATACCCGTTCCTTCGAAATGATGGTGGAAATGGATTCAATGCGGCTGATGCAGATCCTGTCCCACACCACCAATATCATCGCAGAAGGTGAAGTGCTGCAACTGCTTAACTGTCATGATGCCGACACCACCGAGGCCCGCTACCTGGAAGTCATCCATCATAAAACCGCCAAACTGTTTGAAGCCGCCGGTCAGCTCGGCGCGGTTATCTGCCATGCTTCGCAAGAAATCGAACAGGCCATGGCGCTTTATGCCATGCACCTGGGCAGCGCATTCCAACTGGTTGACGATTTGCTCGACTACAGCCAGTCCAGCGAAACTATCGGTAAGAACATCGGAGATGATCTGGCCGAAGGCAAGCCCACCCTGCCATTGATTTATGCCATGCGTCAGGGCAATGAGGCACAGGCAACCATTATTCGCCAGGCGATCGAAAATGGTGAGCGGGATCGCATTGACGAGATTGTCCGAATCATTAATGAAACCGGTGCCATTGATTACACGGCCCGCGCCGCTTCCAATGAAGTGGCCCACGCCAAGGCCGCACTGGATGTGCTGCCCGACAGTGATTACAAACAGGCCTTGCTGGGGCTGGCAGATTTTTCAGTCAATCGGGACTACTGATTCAAGCTGTTGGCATTTCTGCCGATTAACTGGATAAGATAGTCATTGAGTTGTTGCCGGGGTGCGCCTGTGATCAAACGAATAACTGCCTGTCATGATATCTAAGCAAGAGATTCTCAACGCCAACATTCTGCTGGTTGATGATCAACTGGTGAACATCAAACTGCTGGAAAAGATGTTACGTCAGGCCGGCTTTGCCTCGATTTTTTCAACCACTCGGCCGTCGGAAGTCAAAACCCTCTATTTCGATAATGAAATTGATCTTATCCTGCTTGATATCCGTATGCCTGAGATGGACGGTTTCGAAGTCATGTCCCAACTTCAGGCCGAGATTGAAAATGATTACCTGCCCGTGCTCGTTGTCACCGCTGAGCTGACCAGCCAGACCCGTGAGCGGGCCCTGAGCAGCGGCGCCAAGGATTTCATAACCAAACCGTTCAACCAGTCTGAAGTATTACAACGTATTCATAACATGCTGGAAGTGCGATTACTGCATAAACAGATTCGCCTGCAGAATGAAACGCTGGAGCAGCAGGTCCGCCAACGCACCCAACAGGTGGAACAGAGCCGGCTGGAAATCATTAAAAGACTGGGTCGTGCCGCGGAATACAAGGATAACGAAACCGGCAATCATATCCTGCGTATGAGTCATTTCGCCCATATTCTGGCTAAAGCAGCCGGATTGAGTCGTGAACAGGCAGATAATATTCTGCTGGCTGCACCTATGCATGACATCGGCAAAATCGGCATCCCCGATCACATCCTGTTAAAACCGGGGAAACTGAATCCGGATGAATGGGAAATCATGAAAACCCATGTCAATATCGGCGCCGATTTACTCGACGGTACCGATATCCCACTGCTGGTGATGGCACGCAATATCGCACTCAGCCACCATGAAAAGTGGGACGGCAGTGGCTATCCGCAGGGACTCAAGGGTAAAGCGATTCCGATTGAGGGACGTATCTGTGCCATCTGTGATGTGTTTGATGCGCTGACTTCAGAGCGGCCCTACAAAAAGGCCTGGCCAGTCGAGGAAGCGGTGGCCTTCCTACGACAGCAAAAAGGTAAGCATTTCGACCCGACGCTGGTCGAGTTGTTCGAATCCATTCTCGATGACATTCTGACTTATCGCGCCGCTCATCTGGACAAATTCAGCGAACAGGCCCAATCCGCTTAAAAGACTTTGTACTCAGCGGCGGGTCAGCTATCCTTTACGCCTATGGCGCAAATATACAAATATCATCTGTTTTTCTGTACTCATCAGCGGGACGACGGTTCGGCCAACTGTGGCGAGCATGGTGCACAGTCGTTGCGGGATTATGCTAAAAAACGGGTCAAAGAACTGAAGCTGAAAAAAGTCCGGGTCAATAATGCCGGTTGTCTGAATCGCTGCAAGCTGGGACCGATGCTGGTGATCTATCCTGAGGGCGTCTGGTACCACTACGAAACGCGCGAAGATATCGATGAAATTATCGATTCACATCTGTTGCATGGTGAAATCGTGGAGCGACTGCAGCGATGACACCGGATGAGTACTGCCGCGACAAGGCAGCTAAGAGCGGTTCCAGTTTCTATTACAGCTTTATGTTTCTGCCGCCGCAAAAGCGGCAGGCAATTACCGCGTTGTATGCTTTCTGCCGTGAAGTGGATGATGCTGTCGACGAGATTGCCGATCCTGAAGTCGCCGCCAGAACCCTGGCATGGTGGCGTCAGGAAGTTGATCAGACATTCAGCGGCATGCCCAGCCATCCAGTCGGCAAGGCACTGCAGACTGCGCTGCAACATTTCGAACTGCATCCGGAATATTTTCATGAAATCATCGATGGCATGGAAATGGATTTGCAGCAGCATACCTATCCGGCCTTCAAACATCTGGCTTTGTACTGTCACCGCGTTGCCAGCGTGGTCGGCCTGCTCGCCGCCGAAATTTTCGGTTATCAGGATCGTAAGACCCTGAAGTACGCCGAGAAACTGGGGCTGGCTTTTCAGCTTACCAATATCATCCGTGACGTCCGTGAAGATGCTGAACGGGGCCGTATTTACCTGCCGGAAGAGGAACTGGAGCGCTTTAATGTCAGTCACGACGATATCCTGAGTTTAAGGCAGACGCCAGCACTGACTGAACTACTGCAATTTCAGGCCCAGCGTGCCCGTGACTTTTATCAGGAAGCGAAAGCAACCCTGCCGGAAGGAGATCGTTTCAATCAGCGCACCGGACTTATTATGTCCGCCATTTATGAAGCCACGCTGGATGAGCTTGAGCGCGAAGGTTTTCAGGTCATGCAGCATCGCTTGTCTCTGACCCCACTCCGTAAGCTCTGGCTGGCCTGGAAAACTGCGCGCCGGGAAAGAAAACGCGCCCGATGATCACATTGATTATCGGTGGTGGCTGGAGCGGGCTCGCTGCGGCGGTTCGCTTATCCCAGCGGGGTCACAAAGTCCACCTGTTCGAATCTGCCAGTCAACTGGGAGGACGCGCCCGAAGTGTCGACTGGCACGGCCTGGAAGTCGACAACGGCCAACACCTGATGATCGGCGCATACCGGCATACACTGTCGATGCTGGAAGACATCGGTGCTGATAACAAGGCCCTGTTTCATCGGCTGCCACTGGATATACAGATTCTGGACCGGGACTACCCCTCACTGCGGATCGCTGCAGGCAGAGGCCTGCCCTGGCCTCTGTCACTGGCCTGGCGCTTGTGGCGTGATAATGACGCAGCCTGTTTTCGCCAAATCAGTCGACTTAATCTGAAGGCAAGGCAGTTTAAACCGGCACAGGATATCAGCGTTCGCGACTGGCTGAATCAATCCGGTCAATCTCAGCGACTGATTCGTCAACTGTGGGAGCCGCTCTGTCTCGCCACACTCAATACACCGATAAATACAGCCTCGGCAGCCGTGTTCGCTAGGGTGCTCAGTACCACTTTCCGGACACGCTCTGATACCGATCTGCTGATTCCCAGACTGCCGCTGGGCAAGACGCTGCCGACACTGGCTGAGCGCTATATTGTCAAACAAGGTGGGCAAATCAGCCTGCAAAGTCGTGTTGAAAAAATCAATATCACACAGGGCAGGGTTCAGGGACTTGTAACCCAGTACGGTCAGCGATTCAACGCAGACCAGATTATTGTGGCAACACCGCTTACTACTGCCCGGACTATGCTGAATGAACATCTCAGCCTGCCCGACTGTGCCACATTTCCAATTGCCACGGCCTACCTGCAATACCCAGCCTCGTTCCGACTGCCGGCACCGGTTATCGGTATGAGCGGCAGTTTGACCCAGTGGCTTTTTGACCGGCGAGAGTTACGTCCCGGACTGATTTCAGCTGTCATCAGCGGACCCGGTGAACATGAAGCCCTGGATAAAAAATCATTGCTGGATCGGGTTGCCAGTGAAATCCATCAACAGTGGCCATCATTTCCCCTCATCCCTGATCAGGGCTTTGTGATTCGCGAAAAGCGGGCAACCTTTGCCTGTAACGTTGACATTCAGCGTCAAAGGCCCAACAATCGCACTGAGATCACGGGTCTGTGGCTGGCTGGTGACTTTGTTGCCAATCCCTACCCGGCAACCCTAGAAGGTGCAGTCCTTAACGGTGAGCAAACTGCGATACAGTTAATGGAACAGCTTGATGCCAGTCGCTAACATCGTGATCCATTGCTATACTTCGATTTTTGCAAAATAACAAATAGGGAATGCCATGTTGAATCATATTCGTTTGATGTTTATCGCTCTGTTTATGGGTGTCTTTCTGATTGCCTGCGGTGATGACAGCGCTCAGCAGGATGCGGCTGAAGAGACTGCAGCCCCATCTGAAATGACCTCAGAAGAAACAGCCACTGAGACTCAGGAAGCTGCGGCAACAGAAGAAAGCAATTCTGTTGAAGGCATGACAGAAGAAGAAGCGATTGCCAAATGGGGTGAGCCTGACGTGACTCAAACCCGCACCATCGATACTTTGACTATCACTCATCACGAGTGGCACGGCGAAGATGGTACAACAGCAGTTCAATTCCAGAACGGTGTCGCTCAATTCAGCCAGTTTATCCCGGCTGAATAAGCTGCATGTCGAATTCTGCTGAGGCTGACAAGCTCAGAGATCATGTTATTCTGATTACCGGTGCCGCTCGCGGCATCGGTGCCTCAGTGGCTCGGGCCTGCGCCGCCAAGGGCGCAACTGTCGTTTTGCTCGACAAACAGATTGCGGGCCTTGAGTCAGTTTACGATGAAATCATTGCGTCAGGTGCGCCCATCCCAGCCATTTATCCGCTGGATTTGAAAGGTGCATCTGTACCTGACTACCAGCAACTGGCAAACACCATTGAAACTCAGTTTGGACGTCTTGACGGCCTCATCCACTGTGCCGCCACACTCGGTCAACTGGCACCGGTGGAACATCAGGACAGTAAAACCTGGCTGGAAACCCTGCACATCAATCTGACCGGGGCTTACCTGCTCACCCGGTCCTGTTTGGCATTGCTGAAAAAACAGGCTGGCAGCAGTCTGATCTTCACCACGGATGCCCACAAGCATAATGCTTACTGGGGCGCATACGGTATCAGTAAAGCTGCCATTGAAGCTTTGGCGTCACAACTTGCCGAAGAGTCCGAAGCACAGGGCAATCTTAAGGTTCATTGTATCGATCCCGGTACCGTTCAGACTGAACTGTTCGCACGGGCATTTCCTGCCACCGATCCGGCCGAGTTGCCCAAACCGGAGCAGGTGGCTCCCCGCTATATGGACTTAATCTGTGAAGCAGATCACTGACAAACAGCTTAAGACTTGATCTCAGCACTCTGTCAAAACACTGACACCAACATATAACTTATTGTTTATTATTGTCTTTTTATAGCTGGCACAAATATCGCTTATAACACTTACCACCAGTAAGGATAAGTGTTATGGAACAGCAAGTACCCAACAATCCAAGCAAGCTGAGCCTGATCGATGGCGGATTGACTGCGCCGAAACCTGTTGCTACTGACAGCCAGCTAGCGACTGATGATATTGTTGCCCGCTTACCCGGTATCTTACAAACCACACTGATACTGGAAGAGCTGCTGCCCTTGTTCGAACAACAACTGCGTCAAATCATACACTTTGACAGCTTCCATTATCAGCACCTCGCACTCAACTGCCATATAGACAGTGACAGCCAGCGCCATCATCGCTGCCATTACAAACTGGATATGAACGGTCAGTATCTGGGTGATCTGACGCTGACCCGCCGCCACAAGTTTACTGAGAAGCAAATTTCGCTGCTGGAAGATTTGCTGTGTCAGTTAGTTTATCCTCTACGAAACTGCCTGCTTTACAAGCAGGCGCTGAACTCGGCCCTGCTCGATGATCTGACTGGTCTGGGTAATCGCTCCGCCTATGAAAAAAGTCTGCAGCGGGAGATTGATTTAGCAAAACGTCAGCAATCCGAGCTGTCGCTGGTTATTCTCGATATTGATAACTTCAAAGCGATCAATGATGCCTATGGCCACAGCAGCGGTGACCGTGCACTGAAAACCCTGGCTGAGACAATCAGCCAGACCATGCGTCGCAGTGATATGGCCTTCCGTTTCGGTGGTGAGGAATTTGTGCTGCTGCTCAGCAACACTGATCTGGAAGCCGCAGCCATAGTGGCGGAACGACTCCGTGTTGCCGTGGCAGAAACCTTGTGTCATGACGGTAAACGCGGCTTCGGCTTCACCGTCAGCCTGGGGATAGCGCAGCTGAATGACCAAGAACATGGCTATCACCTGTTCGAACGCGCTGATATGGCACTCTACCAGGCAAAGAAAACCGGCCGTAATGCGTCGGTCAGTGCACCATAGGAAAACTCAGCGGCCGCGAATACGGGGCCGACGTTTGGGCTTATCTTCGCTGGCAGCCTTACCTTTATAGGGTGATGCATCCGATCTAGGCGGGGTGGCACGACGTTTATCAGTCTTTTGTGACCGCTTCTGCGATGCAGCAGGCTTTTTGACTGAAACCGGTTTCATGCCCGCCTGCTCATAGAGATAATCCAGATCGCCACCTTCCAGCTTGGTCCAGTGACCGATGCGCAGGTTATTGGGCATGATAATCGGTCCGTAACGTACCCGCATCAGCCGGCTGACCTGTACTCCCTGGCTTTCCCACAGGCGCCGGACTTCGCGGTTACGACCTTCCTGAATGACCACATGGAACCATTTATTGGCGCCTTCACCACCGGCTTCCTGAATATCGTTGAATTTAGCCTCACCGTCGTCCAGCATGACGCCATCACGCAGGCTCTGCATGATTTCCGGTGTTACCTCACCCAGCACCCGTACAGCGTACTCACGGTCCATTTCATTAGCCGGATGCATCAGCCGGTTGGCTAGTTCGCCATCGGTGGTCAGGATAATCAGACCACTGGTATTGAGGTCCAGTCGCCCGACACTGACCCAGCGGCCTTCTTCAGGCTTAGGTAGGGATTGAAAAATCGTTCGGCGTCCTTCCGGATCACGGCGGGTACATACTTCGCCTATCGGCTTGTTATAGAGAATGACCTGCTTGGGCTGTTGCCACAGTCGTTTTGGTGACAGTGGTTTATTATCCAGACGCAGGCGATCGCCTTCACTGATTTGATCACCGAGACTGGCGGTTTCACCATTGCGGCTGACCCGCCCTTCTTTAATCCAGGTTTCTATCTGCCGACGTGAGCCATAACCGGCCCGGGCCAGGACTTTTTGTATACGTTCTGCCATATCTATCTACTTGTAGTTAAGTCCCATTGCGACTCTGACCTCAGCCAGTGTCTCTTGTGCCACTTCTCGGGCTGCCGCAGTGCCATCGTCAATAATGCGTCGCACATCTTCCGGATGCTGACTGAGGTCGTTGGCACGTTCGCGCATTGGGCGTAATTCAGCGCTGACTGCATCAATCAGCGGCCCCTTACAATCAAGACAACCAATACCCGCAGTTCGACATCCTTCCTGCACCCACTGTTTCTGATCCTCGCTGGCATAGACCTCGTGCAGTTGCCAGACCGGGCAACGGTCCGGATCACCGGGATCACTGCGACGCACACGATTGGTATCGGTGGGCATACGCTTGATTTTTTCTGCCAGCGAATCCTCGGGCTCACGCAGAGAAATGGTGTTGCCATAGGATTTGGACATTTTCTGACCATCCAGACCGGGCATTTTGGAAGCCGGTGTCAGCAGCGCCTTGGGTTCCGGCAGGATCACCTTACCCGCGCCTTCCAGAAAACCGAACAGACGTTCCATATCACCCAGCGCCAGATTCTGTTGGTTTTTCAGCAGTTCCCGGGCAGTCGCCAGCGCTTCGGCATCGCCTTTCTCCTGATAAGATTTACGCAGATTGTTATAAAGTTTGGCGTTTTTCTTACCCATTTTCTTGATCGCGGCTTCGGCTTTCTCTTCGAAATCTTTCTCACGACCATAAAGGTGGTTAAAACGGCGTGCGACTTCACGAGTCAACTCGACATGGGCGACCTGGTCTTCACCCACCGGTACCTGACCGGCACGGTAAATCAGGATATCAGCGCTTTGCAGCAAGGGGTACCCCAGAAAACCATAGGTCGACAGATCTTTTTCCTTGAGCTTTTCCTGCTGATCTTTGTATGTCGGGACCCGTTCCAGCCAGGACAGTGGCGTTATCATCGACAACAGCAGATGCAGCTCGGCATGTTCAGGGACTTTTGACTGCAAAAACATGGAGGCGGATGACGGTTCGATACCCGCCGCCAGCCAGTCAATCACCATTTCCCAGACACTGTCTTCGATGATACCGCTGTCTTCATAGTGCGTCGTTAACGCATGCCAGTCTGCGACGAAAAAGAAACAATCGAATTCATGCTGCAGTTTGACCCAGTTCTTCAGTACACCGTGATAATGTCCCAGATGCAGTTGTCCGGTAGGACGCATGCCTGAAACAATTCGTCGTGACTGTAAAGCTACCGTATCCAAAGTGATCTCCCGATATTGGTAATCAATGTATCTATAAAATGGTGTTAAAAATCTGCGGTGGCAAATTAAAAAGCCAGGCCAGCGTATTGAGCATTCCGCCTACCAGCGGCCATAAAATGAGACCCAGCAAGCCGAAAAACAACAGGCCCAGCAGGATGAAAAAACCATAGGGTTCCAGCCGGCTAACCTGCCAGCTGAGCGGCCCCGGCAACACGCTGACGAGCACCCGACCGCCGTCCAGCGGTGGTAACGGTAACAGATTCAGCATCATCAGCATGGCATTAATCAGAATGCCGGCCACGCCCATAAACATCATCGGTTCACCGATAATATTGCCGCTTTGCGCCAGCCCCAGCCCCAGTTTGGCTATCAAAGCCCAGAACACGGCCATAATCAGGTTGGCTGCGGGGCCAGCTAATGCGACCCAGGCCATATGCGCTTTCGGTTTACGCAGGTTCTGAAACGAGACCGGTACCGGCTTGGCCCAGCCGAATACAATGCCACCGAATAACAGCAACACACCGGGGACGAGTATCGTACCAATCGGATCCACATGTTTGATCGGGTTCAGTGTCAGCCGCCCCATCATTTGCGCTGTGCGATCACCGAGTTTCAGAGCCACCCAGCCATGTGCGACCTCATGGACCGTGATGGCAAACAAAACCGGAATTGCCCAGATTATGATCTTCTGGACCAGACTGAACTCAAGCACTGATGACTTCCTGGCCGCCCAGATAGGGTCTTAATGCAGCAGGGATGCTGATTGAACCATCCGCCTGCTGATGATTTTCCATCAGTGCCAGCAAGGTTCGGCCGACAGCGAGTCCTGAACCGTTCAAAGTATGCACCAGTTCCGGCTTGCCGGTTTCCGGATTACGCCAGCGGGCTTGCAGACGACGGGCCTGGAAGTCACCGAAGTTACTGCAGGAGGAAATCTCACGGTAAGTCTGCTGACTGGGGAGCCAGACTTCCAGATCGTAGGTTTTAGTGGAGGAAAATCCCAAATCACCGGTACAGAGATTGACCTTGCGATAAGGCAGTTCCAGCATTTGCAGAATCTTTTCAGCATGCGCCGTCAGTTCTTCATGTGCCGCCATGCTGTCCTGCGGTTTAACAATCTGCACCAATTCCACTTTTTCAAACTGATGCTGGCGAATCAGACCACGGACATCACGACCGTGTGAGCCCGCTTCACTGCGGAAACAGGGCGTGTGTGCGACAAACTTTAATGGCAGTGCTGCATCTTCACTGATGGTGTCTCGGACAATATTGGTGACCGGGACTTCCGCAGTGGGAATCAGATAAAACTCGCCGTCATCAACCTTGAACAAATCGGCTTCAAACTTGGGCAGTTGACCGGTACCTTTCAGCGACTCGGCATTGACCAGATAAGGCACATAGGTCTCAGTATAACCATGCTGCTCACTGTGGGTATCGAGCATAAACTGAGTCAACGCCCGCTGCAGTCTGGCCAGGGGGCCCTGCAGTGTAACAAAGCGGGCAGCACTGATTTTAGCGGCAGTTTCAAAATCCATGCCGTTGAGTGCGGCGCCCAGATCGACATGATCTTTGGGATCGAAATCAAACTGTCTCGGTTCGCCCCAACGAGCAACTTCCTGATTATCGGTTTCATCTTGACCGGCCGGCACATCGGCCTGAGGCACATTGGGAATGCCCAGTGCCACATCATTGAGTTTATCCAGCACTTCAGCAAGTCGTGCTTCTGCTGCTTTATGACGGTCGCCCAAATCCTCAATTTCTTTGAGTAAAGGCGCAATATCTTCACCGGCAGCTTTGGCTTTACCGATATTTTTGGAGCGCGCATTGCGCTCTGTCTGCAGTTCCTGCGCTTCCAGTTGAGCCTGTTTGCGTTCCTGTTCCAGTTGCGCCAGCAATGCCAGATCGAGCTCAAACCCTCGACGCTTCAATTGTTCCGCAAGTTGTTCTGCTTCGTTTCTTAATAATTTTGGATCTAACATCTTATTTTAAATTCCAGATTGTGCGGGCCAGCTGATGACAAGCTCCGGCTTCACCAAATCTCCCAGTTTTTCAATCGTTTCTCTTACGCGATCGGGCTCATCAAAAAACTCGATGATGATAGGCAGCTCAGAGGAAAGGGCTAACAAAGAAGCCTTGTGCAAACGGTGGTCGCTGCCAAGACCCGCTACGCCCTTGAACACGGTGAATCCACGAACCTTTATATCTACCAGTCGCGTGATGATTTTATTGACATCGTCTCTACCCTCAACCAGATAGATTCTTGCCATTGTCACAGCCTGACTCATAACTGTCTTCCTATCCCCAAGCCGACCCAGGTTGCCAGTAGGCAAGCACTGACGCTGAGCAATACATTCATCATTGCCTTGACCCAGTCACCGCTCTCCATCAAGGCCAGGGTTTCAAAAGAGAAAGAGGAAAAGGTGGTGAATGCGCCCAGAACACCAAACAAAATGCCCGATCTCAGTTCAATCGAACTGATTTGTCGCTCAACCAACATGATGAATAAAAAGCCCATCAGCAGCGAACCGAGCACGTTAACAGTTAATGTGCCGTAGGGAAAGTCTTTACCCATCACGCGGTGAACACTGGTGGAAACCATAAATCTCAGCACTGCTCCCACCGCGCCGCCGATTGCAATCGCTAATAGCTGATGCACTGGCCCGTCCTCTAGCTAAAAGCGATAGTTTACCGCATTCGGGCATTTTGCTCGCAACTGATTGGTTTGAAGCGGAAAAGGCAGCCTATAGCCGCCTTTTCCGTGGCAACCCTGGACTCAGGACAAAATCGGTTTCAGCTCACCGCTGTGATAACGTTCCACCATTTTGGCCAGCGGGATCGGCTTGATTTTGCCGGCATGGCCGGCACTGCCAAAGGCTTCATAACGAGCCTGACATATCGCCTGCATGGCGTCTGTGGAAGCCTTGAGAAACTTGCGTGGATCGAAAACCGGTTTGTTCTTTTCGTCGGTCATGAATTGACGGATCGCCCCGGTAGAAGCCATCCGCAGATCGGTATCAATGTTGACCTTGCGGACACCGGATTTAATACCTTCCATAATTTCCTCAACCGGTACGCCATAGGTTTGACCGATATCCCCACCATGGGTGTTGATGATTTCAAGCCAGTCCTGCGGTACCGAGCTGGAGCCATGCATTACAAAATGCGTATTGGGCAGTTTCTTTCTGAGCTCTTTGATACGATCGATAGCCAGGATTTCACCGGTCGGTGGCCGGGTAAACTTATAGGCTCCGTGACTGGTGCCAATCGCCACGGCCAGCGCATCGACTTCGGTGCGTTTGACAAAATCCACCGCTTCATCCGGATCGGTGAGCAGTTTGCTGTGATCCAGTTTTCCCTCGGCACCGTGGCCATCTTCTTCCCCCATCATCCCTGACTCCAGCGATCCCAGGCAGCCCAGTTCGCCTTCAACTGAGACGCCGCAGGCATGAGCCATATCGACCACTTCGCGGGTCACCCGCACGTTATAGTCATATTCGGCGGGGGTTTTCATGTCTTCCTGCAGCGAGCCGTCCATCATCACCGAAGTGAAGCCCGATTGTATTGAACGGGCACAGACGCTGGGTGATGCGCCGTGGTCCTGATGCAACACAATGGGAATATCGGGATAGGCTTCCAATGCTGCCAGTATCAAATGCCGCAGGAACGGTTCACCGGCATAGCTTCTGGCACCGGCACTGGCCTGCATGATAACGGGACTGTCGGCCGCCACTGCAGCCTCCATAATCGAATGTACCTGCTCCATATTGTTGACATTAAAAGAAGGCACGCCGAACTCATGTTCAGCCGCGTAATCGAGTAATTGACGCAATGATATGAGAGCCATAATTCCTCTCCTCTAGGGCTTGTTTATCTTTCATCTCCACCACTGCTGGAGGCTATTTTTGTGTCCGGCAAGGCGGAAATCGCGCAGTGTATCCACTCTACATGAGCGATTGACAACGCGGCCGGGCGCAAAATAGTCCCAGCCCTGCGGGTTGAGGCTGAAAAAGCGTCACACTGCGTTATTCGCAGCTTTGACCATTGATCCGGGGTTCGACCATATCACCAACACGTACCAGCTTGAGCGCATTGGTGCTGCCCTGAACCTCCAGATCACCTTTTGTAATGATAACTATATCACCATCGCTGACGACACCGCGACGCTCAAGCTCATCAATGATTTCGCAATTCAGCGCGGCATGGTCATTGTGCTGTCGCGCGAAGATGATCGGATAAACACCCCGGTATAGCGTCACCCGGCGTGCTGTCTTTTCATGTGGTGTCAGCGCAAAAATCGGAATGCCGGAACTGATCCGCGACATCCATAACACGGTCGAACCCGACTCCGTCAGTGCCGCGATCGTTTTGACATTGAGATGGTTTGCCAGATACATGGCCCCCATCGCAATCGCTTCATCCATCTCCTCAAAACTGGAATCAATCCGATGGCGGGAAACCCGAATCTCCCGCTCCTGTTCTGCCTGCAGACAAATCCGATGCATCGCCGCAATCGTTTTGATCGGGTTTTTACCGACGGCTGTTTCACCGGACAACATCACAGCATCCGTCCCATCCAGCACTGCATTGGCGACATCAAACACTTCAGCACGGGTCGGAATCGCGTTCTGTATCATCGATTCCATCATCTGGGTGGCTGTAATGGTTAGCCGGTTCATGCGCCTGGCGAGACCGATGATACGTTTCTGTATCGGCGGCAGTGCCGCATCACCCATTTCCACACCCAGATCACCGCGCGCCACCATGATGGCATCGGCCGCCTCGATAATTTCCTCGATCGCATCAACCGCCTCAGCGCGTTCAATCTTGGCAACAATCGCCGCATGACCGCCGGCTTCATGTAACAGGCGCCGGGCTTCGTGAATATCCTCAGCAGAGCGGGGGAATGAAACGGCCAGATAATCGGCTTCCATTCGGGCAGCGGTAATAATGTCCTGCCGGTCCTTATCGGTTAAGGCGGCAGCCGATAAACCTCCGCCCTGACGATTAATGCCTTTATTATTCGACAACACGCCTCCGGTAATGACTCGGGTCATAATCCGGCGATCGTTGACACCTTCCACCCGTAACACAATCCGGCCGTCATCCAGCAGCAGAATGTCGTCCGCGCTGACATCATCCGGCAGCGCTTTGTAATCAATACCGACCTGCTGCTCATCACCGTCCTGACTGCCCAGTTCTGCATCGAGCACAAAACTGTCGTCATCTTTCAGCTCAATCGAGCCCTCTCTGAATCGGGCAATACGGATTTTGGGGCCTTGCAGATCGGCCAGAATGCCGACCGGTTTATGGCAGATGCGGGCGCGTTCACGCACCCGCTCGGCCAGATTGATATGCTCTGCCGGGTCGCCATGTGAGAAATTCAGCCTGACCACATTCATGCCGGCTTCAAACATGGCATCCAGTGTTTCGGGACGCTGTGTGGCCGGCCCCAGAGTCGCAACAATTTTTGTTCGTCTAATGGCCGTCACATCTACTCCTTGTTAATTAACCGGGGTCGGCGGCACGCTGCTCCAGAATTTCAACAGCGGGCAGCGTTTTGCCTTCCAGAAACTCAAGGAATGCTCCGCCACCGGTGGAAATATAGGAAATATCATCACAGATTTTGTATTTGGCAACCGCTGCCAGGGTATCGCCGCCGCCGGCGATGGAAAAGGCATCAGACTCGGCAATCGCCATCGCGATTTCCTTGGTGCCTTCACCGAACTGGTTAAACTCGAACACACCGACCGGTCCATTCCAGACGATGGTGCCGGCATTCTTGAGAATCTCCACCAGCTTCTCAGCCGTTTTAGGGCCAATGTCGAATATCATATCATCGTCCTGCACTTGTTCGACCTTCTTGGTCTCAGCCTCGGCGTTTTCAGCAAACCTTTTACCACAGACGACATCGGTCGGTACCGGAATATCGCCGCCACGAGACTGAGCTTCGCTGCGCAGCTTTCGACAGGTATCGAGAAATTCTTCCTCGTACAGTGAATTCCCGACATTAAAGCCTTCCGCCGCAATAAAAGTATTAGCGATACCGCCACCGACAATCAGTTGATCAACTTTGGTGGACAGGCTTTCCAGCACACTGAGCTTGGTCGAGACCTTGGAGCCGCCAACAATGGCGACCATCGGCCGTGCCGGGTTATCCAGCGCTTTGCCCAGCGCCTCCAGTTCGGCTGCCAGCAAAGGACCGGCACAGGCGATGGGCGCATATCTGGCTACGCCATGGGTCGAGGCCTGGGCGCGATGTGCAGTACCGAAAGCATCCATGACAAAAACATCACACATTTTTGCCATACGCCGCGACAGGGCTTCATCGTTTTTCTTTTCACCGATATTGAAACGCACATTCTCACATAGCACGACTTCACCCGGCTCTACCGGTATAAAGTCCGGTTCCAGCCAGTTCTGCTCCAGTCTGACCGGCTGATCCAGCAATGCTGACAGGTAATTGGCTACCGGCGCCATCGAGTACTGATGGACATATTCGCCTTCGGTCGGTCGGCCCAGGTGCGACATAATCATCACCCGCGCACCTTTCTCCAGGGCCATTTTGATTGTTGGCAGAGAAGCATGAATCCGGGTACCGTCTGCCACGACACCTTTCTTCAGCGGAACATTGAGATCCTGGCGAATCAATACGCGTTTACCGGCCAGGTCCAAATCAGCCATTTTGATTACGGACATGAAATTTCCCTCTCAAAACTTTTTTGTCTTTCCCCAAGTATAGGTCTTCGCCGATAGCTTGGGCATAAAAAAGGCCTCCCGCAGGGCAGGAAGCCTTTTTGACTCAATTTACGGTATGAACTTATGCAGCCACATGTTGCACAAGGCGCATCATATTGCAGGTATAGCCGTATTCATTGTCGTACCAGGCGACCACTTTGATAAATGTCCCATCCAACGCGATACCGGCACCGGCATCAAAAATCGACGGGGCAGTACAACCTCTGAAATCGGTAGAGACCACACTCTCATCAGTGTAAGCGAGCACCCCTTTCAAATCACCCGTTGAGGCGTCGCGCATGGCCTGGCAGATAGACTCGTAGTCAGCGTCTTTTTCCAGCTCCACGGTCAGGTCAACAACAGAAACATCTGAGGTTGGCACGCGAAAAGCCATGCCGGTCAGTTTACCGTTCAGCTCCGGCAGCACTTTACCAACGGCTTTGGCGGCACCGGTGGATGATGGAATAATATTTTCCAGAATACCGCGGCCACCACGCCAGTCTTTCATCGAGGGTCCATCCACAGTTTTCTGCGTAGCGGTGGCAGCATGCACAGTGGTCATCAGGCCGCGTTTAATGCCAAAGCTGTCATGCAACACCTTGGACACCGGTGCCAGGGCATTGGTGGTACAGGACGCGGCTGACACAATCGCCTCACCCTGGTAGCTGCTGTGATTCACACCATAAACAAACATCGGCGTGTGATCTTTTGACGGTGCCGATTGCACCACTTTTTTTGCGCCGGCATCAATATGGGCCTGGCAACTTTCTTCGGTCAGGAAAAAACCGGTACATTCAATCACCAGTTCGGCACCGACTTCATCCCACTTCAGATCAGCAGGATTACGCTCGGCGGTGACGCGGATAGTTTTGCCATTGACGACCAGATGACCGTCCTTAACCTCGACATCCCCATCAAAACGACCGTGTACGGAATCATATTTGAGCATGTAAGCAAGATATTCAGGGTCCAGCAAATCGTTGATTGCCACCACTTCGATATCTTTGAAGTCTTTGGCTGCGGCTCGGAAAGCCATCCGGCCGATACGGCCAAAACCGTTAATACCGACTTTAATCGTCATGCTTTTTCCTCTTTAAGATTAATGCTGTCTAAAAATTAAAAACTCGTGCACAAGGATTTACTTTTTAGACTGTAAAGTCTTAGGCGAAAAAAAACCAGCGGGCATTAAGCCCGCTGGTCTTTATTTTATGCTGTTAAATAATGCCCTTACAGGGTTTCTTTAACAGTCTTAACCACGTTTTCGACAGTAAAGCCGAAGTATTCGAACAGGTCAGGACCTTTGGCTGATTCACCGAAGGTATCGATACCGACAGTGCCGCCTTCCAGACCAACATACTTACGCCAGAAGTCAGTGACACCGGCTTCAATAGAAACGCGTTTAACACCAGGTGTCAAAACGCTATCTTTGTATGCCTGATCCTGACGATCAAAGACGTTGGTTGATGGCATGGAAACAACACGTGCTTTAACGCCTTCACCTTTCAGTGCTTCCTGAGATTGCAGTGCCAAATCCAGCTCAGAACCAGTTGCGATCAGGATAACATCAGCGTTACCGCCTTCTGCGTCAGAGATCACGTAACCACCCTTACGGATAGCTTCGAAATCAGCGGTGTCGTGGGTACGACCCGGTACGCCCTGACGGCTGAATACCAGACTGGTAGGACCATCCATACGCTCAACAGCAGCCACCCAGGCTACAGCAACCTCAGTTGAGTCACCCGGACGCCATACATCCATATTCGGGATATAGCGTAAACCGGCAGACTGTTCGATTGGTTGGTGAGTCGGACCATCTTCACCCTGACCGATTGAGTCATGAGTCAAAACAGCAATAGTACGTTGCTTCATCAATGCCGCCATACGCAGGGCGTTTTTGGCATAGTCAGAGAACATGTGGAAAGTACCACCGTAAGGCAGCAGACCACCGTGCAGTGCCATACCGTTCATGATGGCGAACATACCGAATTCACGAACACCGTACGAGATGTAGTTACCAGGTTCTTTACCTGAAACGTGCTTGAAGCTAGGGCAGCTGGTCAGGTTAGAACCGGTCAGGTCGGCAGAACCGCCCAGGAATTCAGGCAGTGTCGGTGCCAGTGCCGTGATGACATTTTGTGAAGCTTTACGAGTCGCGACTTTTTCCGCTTTCTCGTTGGTTTCAGCGATCATCTTATCAGTGGCTTCTTTCCAGTTAGCTGGCAGTTCACCGGCCATACGACGTTTGAATTCAGCAGCCAGTTCCGGATATTCCTTCTCGTATGCCGCAAATTTTTCGTTCCAGGTAGCTTCAGCTTCGGCGCCTTTGGCTTTAGCATCCCAACCTTCGTAAACATCTTCAGGAATCACAAACGGCTCGTATTCCCAGCCCAGCTCTTTACGGGTCAGTGCCACTTCTTCTTCACCCAGCGCTGCACCGTGGCAGTCGTGGCTGGCTGATTTGTTTGGTGAACCGAAACCGATAATGGTTTTACAGCAGATCAGAGAAGGCTTGTCAGTGACTTTCTTCGCTTCTTCGATCGCTTTGTTGATGGCATCAGAATCATGACCGTCAACAGATTGGACGTGCCAGCCGTATGCTTCAAAACGTTTCACGGTGTCATCGGTGTACCAGCCGTCGATGTGACCGTCGATAGAGATGTTGTTGTCATCCCAGAATGCGATCAGGTTACCCAGACCCCAGGTACCGGCCAGAGCGCAAGATTCATGAGAGACACCTTCCATCAGGCAGCCATCGCCCATGAAAACATAGGTGTGGTGGTTGACGATGTCATGGCCAGGCTTGTTGAACTGATCTGCCATCAGTTTTTCTGCCATGGCGAAACCGACACCGTTGGTGATGCCCTGACCCAGCGGACCCGTGGTAGTTTCGATACCCGGCGCGTAACCGTATTCAGGGTGACCCGCACATTGAGAGTGCAGTTGACGGAATGTTTTGATTGAATCCATTGGCAGGTCGTAACCGGTCAGGTGCAGCAATGAATAAATCAACATAGAACCGTGGCCGTTAGACAGGATAAAGCGATCACGGTCAGCCCAGTTCGGGTTGTTAGGATTGTGCTTCAGGTGGTCATTCCACAGGACTTCGGCGATATCCGCCATACCCATCGGCGCACCCGGGTGACCAGAATTCGCCTTTTGTACTGCATCCATGCTCAGGGCACGGATTGCATTAGCTAAATGTCTACGTGTAGCCATTTTCTACATTCTCCTATTAAAAAAAATTAAGCCGCCCGCCACTTGATCGAGCAGCCCATACTCGGTATCTGATTTTCCGGGCCATGGCCTGTTTCAGCGACCTGTTTCATTGCTTCAAACAGATCCCGTCTGACATCAGGATCAGCCGCTTGTTTGCGGCTGGCATCCAGACGACCACGGTATTGCAACTGCAGGTCTTTGTTATAGCCAAAAAAATCAGGCGTGCAGACAGCCCCGTATGTCTGGGCAACCTGCTGCGATTCATCATGTAAATAAGGAAAGGAAAACCCTTGCTGTTCGGCAACCTTTTTCATGTTATCGAACGAGTCTTCCGGGTACTCTTCAACATCATTGGCCATGATGGCAACTGAATTAATGCCATACTGTTTAAGCTCATTTGTATCGCGCACCAGTCTGTCAATCACAGCCTGAACGTAGGGGCAGTGGTTGCAGATGAACATAATCAGAAGACCATTTTCACCACGACAATCATCCAAAGTCCAGATTTTGCCGTCGGTACCCGGCAGCGAAAAATCAATGGCTGGCTGCCCGAAGTCACAAACTGGTGTTTCTAAAGCCATAAACGCTCACTTCAGTTGCATTTTCTCGCAGTTTCAGGTGAAAAAATTTTACGCATGAAACCCGTTCGGAGTTCTGCATATTACCAGACAATTTCGATAATGCGAAATCAGGCTACCAGCAGACTACAACTGGCGCAGGTTCTTGTATAAGGTCAAAAAACCGGATCTGGAACTGACTCGCAAAGGGGATGAATAACATCCATTTGGCCCGCTGTGCGCCAGCAAAAAAAAACCAGCTCAAGCATAATAGACACCCTATGCGGATTGACCTGGAACACAGGCCAATACCAAGATGCTGGAAACTGATTAACAGAAATCGTTGCCTGAGTGCTTTAGTCTCAATTGACTGTTGCCCCTGACCCGGACACCCCGAACCGTTTATGGCCCGTAAAAAACCGACTAAAACAACTAACCGCAAACCTGTGAAGCGCCGTAGCCGCAGCGCATCACGTAAAAATAACCGCGGTTTTATCAGTAAAACGACACTGCTTAAAATCCTGTTCACGCTACTGGTGCTTGTGGGTTTGCTGCTGTTGTTTCTGGATGTGCAAATCCGCCATCAGTTTGAAGGCAAACGCTGGGCAGTACCGGCCAAGGTGTATGCACGTCCTCTGGAGCTGTATGCCGGGTCAGCACTCACTATTGAAGACCTGAAAATCGAACTGCGCGGCCTGGGCTACCAGTTTGTCAGCCGGGCATCAAAACCCGGCCAGGCAGCCTTTTCATCATCACGCGCCATTATCTCGACCCGCGGCTTTAATTTTACCGATGGCAGAGAACCGGCACGCCGGCTGGTGCTCGACTTTAACCGTGAGGGTCTGTCCGGTATCAGCGATGCTCAGGGCAATGAACTGGCTTTGCTGCGACTGGAGCCAGTGCTTATCGGCGGCATCTATCCGCTTAACAACGAAGACCGGGATCTGATTCAGTTGCAGGATGCACCACCGGAACTGATTGATGCGCTGATCGCGATTGAGGATAGGGACTTTTATCAACACCATGGCATTTCCCCAAAAGGCATTGCCCGTGCCATGCTCGCCAATATCAAGGCTGGTGCTTTTGTTCAGGGCGGTAGTACGCTGACTCAGCAACTGATTAAAAACTTCTATCTGACTTCTGACCGCACGCTGATCCGCAAACTGCTGGAAATGCCGATGGCGATGCTGCTGGAGCTGCATTACAGTAAAGACGAGATCCTGGAAGCTTATCTCAATGAAGTCTATCTGGGACAGGACGGTGCCCGTGCCATTCACGGCTTTG
>Ga0189276_10181_pt1 | contig 64808 bp, 62 predicted proteins | sample N26A31minimetaG_FD_130321 | JGI IMG/M metagenome (GOLD analysis project Ga0189276, IMG submission 130321) | Marine microbial communities from the Costa Rica Dome - N26 A3-1 mini metaG | ecosystem: Environmental > Aquatic > Marine > Oceanic > Photic zone | place: Costa Rica: the Eastern Pacific... | reverse complement strand
TTTTCCATGTTTAATAAAGATTTAGAATGAAACATGGAATAAAAATAACCTTAGCATCTCAAAATGAGAACAATGTGTCTTGTTGTGAAATGGACTGCCGACGCAGTCGGTTTAGTTCAACTTGTTTATTTATGCACTTTTTGTAATTCTATTTACCATTTCTAGCTGCATAGATGCACCTTTAGTAATGTTATTCCATCTTACTGCCTAACGAATTCTCCCATTACCCAATTCGCTCGTGCGCCAGCGACTCATGAACTAGTGCACGTTTTTTCCCATCAGCTCAAGAACATATTAAAAATCGGGAGCTGTTTGATTTTTAAATGAAAAGGGAGATTGAAATATTACCCTTCTTATTCGCCATACAAAATCAGGGGCATTCACAAACTCTCCAAGTCCCCATTAGTCGTCTATATTATTTGTTAAATGGATTCTTGTCTTATTCCGAAACTAAATTAAGAATTTCGTCCAAACTGTCTAGCGAACTCTGCTCCTTTTTATTGGAAATCGAAAGAATGTGTGTGTAAATCTCCTTGGTTTTTTACTTCAGCCATGACCAGGGCAATAGATAAAAACCCTCACCTACCTTCATTTTACGATATGTCAGATTTGATTCTTCGAACTTCCTCAAGATTGTTACGAAGTAGGTGTTGCCTGAGGGGATGAAGGTAAAATCACCTTGCAGTTAGAGATAGAATGGGGACGTGTTTTACTGCAATAAAAATTTACAAACAATTGAAATACTGGTATTTGAAAAACTACCTAATAACAAGCGTTTCCTAAATGCTAGATCTAGGTTCTCCGCCCGGCTGAAGCCATTCGGACGGGGATTCCCGTCGGGGCTATAAAAAAACCTCAGAAGATATTTTCTGAGGTTTTTTTGTTGTTTTTGAATATTGATTTATTGCAATCGTGCTTGAATCTCCTCAATCAATCCTTGGTATTTAATCATGATTCTTGACCAATCTCTAAATAGCTCATCATCCTTAACGGTAACCACCTCTTTCACCCTACTTGGATCATTAAGATCTGCCGCTTGACTGACTAATTTGACAGCATAGGCTAATTGGTCGGAGTTGCCTCCAGAACTCACAATAACTCTGGTTCTGATGACAGATGAATTGAAATTCTCGACTTGCCAAGAAGTGGTCAGATATCCTGTGTTAAAATCCACAGTTTCTAAAATATCAAAATATCGGGTAACAATGGAGGATAATATTCTCCAAGCTTCTTCGGCGCTGTAGGATTTATTCACAGGTACAGTGATTCTGACATTTGCCAAATCTGAAGAAACCGAATTGTCGTAGGCTTGATCCCTAGCCATTTCAATAGCATCTGCTACAGGTGGTGTATTTCTATCTGTTTGATTGCAGTAGTCTTTGTAATATTTCACAAAACCATCTTTGGATACAATAACAGAAATACAACGACCTTTAGGTACTTTCAATTCGTAGGAACCTACGCCTACACGCTGTCCCAATACCTCAATCGCTGCATCTGTAGGAATAGTGGTGATTTTCACCAATCTTTCATCCAAAACAGCAGATTCTCTCACAGGAGGATCAGGGTCGATTCCAGGTTTGTTGCAATAAACTTTGGTGTACTCTACAAAGCCTTCTTTATTGACTTTTACAGTAACACAATCACCAGCCGGAACGATGATATCTTGATTTCCTTTACCCATAGGCATTCCGTTGAGGCTTACTTGCCCGTCTGCTGGCTGTACTTCCAGGCGAACTTGTCTATTTTTTAATTCGAAAAATTCTCGAACCGGAGGAGTCTCTCGCTCTGGTGAATTGTAATAGGTTTTGGTAACCGACGCAAAACCCGGCTTTTTAATTTCCAAAGTAGCAGAGCGGTCTTTGGGGATGGTCATGTAAATAGCTTTTGACCCGATTTTTCTGCCATCTACAAATATCTCGGCATCAAAAGGCTCAACTGAGATATCAATTCTTCGGGTATCTAAAACTACATCTTGCGATTTATCCCATTTCAGGTCTTTATTGTACTCTTTGATGACTGGCTGATAGCCTGGTTTGGTAATTTTTATCCGATTCTTGGAGTTTTTTTCAAGCTTATACTCAATTGATCCCGTTCCCAACTCCTGCTTTTCGGAGTCATCGTAATCATTTAATAAGATAAATTTAGCATCAGAATGATTTGCTCTTATTTGAAGCTTTTGGCCTTGAGAAGAAAAAACAATAAAACCACAAATCAGAAAACTTAGTAGAAATTTAAAATTCATAGAAATTGAAAGGTTGGCGTTTAACTACTGCAAATAATTCAATTTGAATTATTTATGCAACCAATCAAAGGGTAGATTTATACAATTTCAGATCAATTATCCCCAATTTTTCTTCAAAAAGTTCAACCAATTGCCGTGCATGACTTTTTCTATGTCATTTTTCTCGAAACCCTTGTTCTTCAGCAGGTCTGGAATCTTGCTGAGATCAGCAATGCTTTCCAAATCCCAAGGGCATTGCTCTTTGCCAAATCCTCCATCCAAGTCTGAACCTATTCCTATGTGGTCAGCATTTCCGGCAATTTGGCAAATGTGATCCAAATGATCCAAAACTGTAGTAATTCTCACGTCCCGCTCAACTGGCGTAGATTTTCCCCTTTCCCAGTTGGGACTAAGCATCCAGGCATCAAATGCTCCTCCTATCACGGCTCCTCGCTCTATCAAGGCCTGGATCATATCATCTGAAAACTGGCGGTTATGATCCACCAAGGCCCGGCAATTGTTGTGGCTGGCCCAGACTGGTCCCTTAAATATTTTCAAGGCCTCCCAAAATGCTTCGTCACATAAATGCGTGGCATCTAAGATCATACCCAGCTCATCCATTTTTCTAAGTAATTCTTTCCCTTGAGAATTGAGTGGGGCAGAAGCATCAGTTCCATGCGCATAGCGTCCGGGGCCGTAATGAGCTGGCCCGATTGCACGCAATCCATAATCGTAGGCTTTTTCCAAATAATCCAAATTGACCAGGGAGTCTGCACCTTCCAGAGAAAGTATAAAGCCTATTGGGTGCTTGCTTTTATCAGTTGCAGCATTCCAGCTCGCCAAGTGAGCCTCTAATTCTTTCCAATTTTTGATTTGGGACATTTCACCTTGGTCAACCATCGCTTGGTACCATGCCAATTGTCCCTGTGTATGAGCCCAAGCCTGCTCTGGGGAATGCCATCCGGGCAGGGGATTTCCCGGAGCGACATAGCGGGCAATTTGAGTTGCGACAACCAAACCTATATTTCCTTTTCTTAACTCTGGAAGGGAGACAGTCGCCCGGCCTCTGTCGGGTTTGTCATTCAGTCCTTTTTCCCTGGCATTAATTTCTGAGATTGGTCGAGTCAAATCTCTGTTCCACTCCAAAGCATTCATGCTCAGGTCCAAATGTGCGTCAAGAATAAACATGGTTAAAAGCTTTGAAGGATGAATACAGTCGGGATCTTATGCAGGTCAATAGGGTTCTTTTTCCAGTCCGAAATGGTCTTGGTTTGGATCAGTTCATCAGCAGCGGTCAGATTTTTGGCAATGCACAATTTGGTTTGAGGAGAAAGGGCCGCCAATGCATCTTCCAGCAATTGATTGTTGCGGAAGGGTGTTTCCATAAAAATCTGGGCTCTATGCTCTTTTGCTGACTCTGCTTCCAGTTTTCTCAGAGCCTGATTTCTTTCTTTTTTGTCTATGGGTAAGTATCCGTGAAAAGCGAATGACTGACCGGAAAAACCAGAGCCCATCAAGGCCAAAAACATGGAACTTGGCCCTGATAGTGGAACCACCTGAATCCCTCTGGCATGGGCATGAGCCACTGCCAAAGCTCCTGGGTCTGCAATTCCCGGACATCCAGCTTCAGAAATAATTCCAACATCGGCGCCTTTGAAAAGAGGTTGCAGTAATCGGTTGATGCTCTCCGGCGTGGTATTTTTATCCAAGATTTCCATATGGACTTCCTCCAAGTTTACGCCCAATTTCAAACTGGAGATATAGCGACGTGCGGTTCTGAGATTTTCGACCAGAAAAACTTTGGTATGAGCGATCACCTCTTTCACTTGGGGAGTAATGACCGCATCTGCCGTATTTTCTGCGAGTACATTGGGGATCAAAAAAAGTTTTCCTTGGGGCATCTTGAATTTGATTTTAGACAACGAAGTTAAAATTTAAAAAGCAAAATCATTACCTTTTGATTGGATCAGACCAAATCAGATGCTTATGAATTTTAAAACCCAGCTCTTCCTTGTTTTTTTCCTGATTTCAGGCAATTTGTTTCCCCAAAACCTCAAAGCCCTCGTAGGAGGCACGCTGATCGACGGATTCGGAGGTACGCCGATTCGTAATTCGGTCATCATTGTCGAAGGAGAGCGGATCAAGGCTGTGGGGCAAGTGGGAAGTTTGGAGATTCCGGCAGGGGCCGAAATTATCTCAACTGAAGGAATGAGTGTCCTTCCCGGGCTTTGGGATATGCACGTTCACTTGATGATTAATGGGCACAGCGATTACGCACATTGGGACAGCACCTACATTGATCTTTTTGAGCCCGTTATTATGCCATCCTCCGCCCATCAGTTGCTGATGGCTGGAGTGACCAGCGCCAGGGATTTAGGTGCCCCTTTGGAAGCAAGTATTAATGTACGAGACCGAATCAATCGGGGTGAAATTCCAGGTCCCACTATTTACGTTTCCGGGCCATTTATCCAAAAGAAGCCTTATCCAGGAACTGAAGCATTTAGATGGGGAGTAAACGGTCCTGCGGATGCACGGGCAAAAGTGAAAAAATTGGCCGACGCCGGTGTGGATGTAATTAAGCTTATTGATCAGGATCAGATGACCTTGGAGGAAGCACAAGCCGTGGTTGATGAAGCCCACAAATATGGGCTTCCGGTGGTGGGGCACTCCCATAGACCGGATGAAATTAGAGTCGGGTTAAAGATAGGAGTTGACTGCTTCGAGCATACGGGGCTCAGTTCGGCTCCTGAATATCCGGAAGATATTATGCAGCTATTGAAGGAGCGTGCTGCCAAGATGAATTTGGGACCCATTTTCTGGACCCCTACCGTAGAAGGCTTGTACAATTACGAATATGTCCGAGATAATCCCGAAAAACTGGATGATCCCTCTTGGCACCTGGGTTTACCTGATTCGATTATCAGAGATATCCGGGCATCCTTGCGCTATCCAGGTAGGATGTCCTATTTCCAGCTTACGCCTGTGAGAAAACCAACCTTAGAACGGAAATTCAATCAACTCCGACAAAGCGGGGCGGTTCTTTTGATCGGGACAGACAGCGGCATCCCCATGAAGTTTCATAGCCAAAGCACCTGGAATGAGCTGGATGTCTGGGTGAATCGCTTCGGTATGGATCCACTCCTAACAATCAAAGCTGCTACTTATTGGCCTGCTGTGGCGATGAAAGTCGACAAGGACTATGGCACAATCTCCGAAGGAAAATATGCCGACATCATCGCTGTGCGAGGGGATGTGCTTCGCTATATCAACCTGCTACAGGATGTGGATATGGTGATGAAGCATGGACGAAAGGTGAAGTGAAAGTCAGAAAGCTCAAATGAGAAAGCTGAAACAAAACTCAATCAAGACCTTTAAAGTTAATTCAAGAATCTTCTGACTTCCTGAATTACTGCTTCTGGCTTCTCTGCGTGTAACCAATGCCCTGCATCCTGTACAAATTCGATTTGATAGTTGGGAAAATGCTCCAAGATATCCGGTAGGTCTTCCTGCCGAATGTAGTTTGAATTGGATCCTCCCAGAAATAGGGTAGGGCCTTCGTATTTTCCATCGGAGTCCAACTCTTCACCTACTTCTTCTATATTTTCAGTGATCACAGGAAGATTGATTTTCCAGACAAAACCTTCACTGTTTCTACCCAGACTTTTCAATAAAAATTGACGGATGCCTACTTCATCAATATACTTTGCCAACTGATCATCAGCCTCTTTTCTGGATTTGATTTGATCTAATTTGATGGAATTAAGCCCTTCTAAAATAGTTTGATGATGGACTTCATAATATCTGGGTGCAATATCGGCTACGATTAATCGATCCACCCGTTCAGGATACTCCACTGCAAAATTCATGGCAGTTTTGCCTCCCATGGAATGACCCATGAGGTAGATTCTATCCAAGCCTTCCTCATCAATTAGCTCCTTTAAATCTTCCACCATGACCCCGTAATTCCATTCCTCCGAGTGCGGGGAATCTCCATGATTTCTTTGATCCACCAGGTAAAGTGTAAAGTCTTTCTCCAGTTCTTTGGCAATGGAAAACCAGTTGTCCGCAGAACCAAATAGCCCATGAAGAATCACCAAAGGTTTACCTGTGCCTGTTTTCTTAAAGTTTAATTTCATGTGTTTATAATTTGTTTTTCAGAGGTCAAATGGAATCTTCGCATTGGTTCTCCGATACATCGGGGCGTCTCTCTGAGTGTCACTTTGGGCCATGCTCGATTTCATCTATTTAATTTTCAATGAGAAATTCACCTTTATCTAAAACTCATCAAGTAATGGAGATACTTTTTACTCTGAAAGTATACAACTAAAGTATGGGTATTTTCAAAATTTTGGATTCTGAAATTTCAGCTTTCTACCTTGAGCTTTCAGACTTCTAGTCTTCTTCTATACATCTGAATCGTATTTTCCAGCCCGTAATACAAAGCATCACAAACCAAGGCATGGCCTATGGAAACCTCATCCAAAAAAGGGATTTTGTGTTTCAAAAATGCCAGGTTGTGTAGGTCTAAATCATGTCCGGCATTTAGTCCCAAACCTAATTCCTTAGCAATTTTGGATACTTCAACATAGGCAGCAACCGCTTTTTCCCGGTCCTCATGGTAGTGGGCTGCATAAGGTTCTGTATATAATTCCACCCGGTCGGTTCCGGTTTCTTTGGCAGGTTTAAAATACTTGCTCTCAGGATTGATGAAGATGGATACTCTACAGCCTGATTCTTTCAATTCAGCTACGATATCTTTCAAAAAACTCTGATGGGTAATCGTGTCCCAACCGGTATTGGAGGTGATAGCCTCTGGTGGGTCAGGCACCAGGGTAGCTTGTGCAGGTTTTACCCTTTTCACCAGCTCCATATACCGCTTATCGGGATACCCTTCTATATTAAATTCAGTAGTTACGACCTCGGAAAGGTCTAATACATCCTGAAATCGGATATGCCTTTCATCAGGTCTTGGGTGCACCGTGATTCCTTCAGCACCAAATCGTTCGCAGTCCAAGGCCACCTGCACCACATTGGGGTTATTAGCTCCTCGCGCGTTTCTCAAAGTGGCTATTTTATTAATATTTACACTTAGTTTAGTCATAAACGAGTCAAAAAGGTATTTTTGTCCGGATAATAGTAGTATAACACAAACTTAGGACGAATGAGTTTAAAGCAGAAGATAGAAAGTGAAATAAAATCAGCGATGATTGCTAAAGATAAGGGAAGATTGACAGCCTTGCGAGCAATCAAGTCGATGATTTTATTGGAAGAAACCAAAGGCGGAGCTAAAGGAGAAATTTCTTCAGATGATGAATTGAAGCTGTTGACCAAAGCTGCCAAACAGAGAAAAGACTCTGCAGATATCTACGAACAACAAGGTAGATTTGATTTGCATGAGGTGGAAATGGCCGAGTTGAAGGTGATTCAAGAGTTTTTGCCTAAGGAATTGACTGATGAGGAACTGACTCAGGCAGTGAAAGAAATTATCTCACAAACTGGTGCTTCCAGCCCGAAAGATATGGGAAAAGTGATGGGAGTGGCTAGCAAACAGCTAGCAGGAAAAGCAGATGGCAAGGCTATTGCTGATAAAGTAAAAGCATTGTTAAATAGCTAAATTGGAGAGCAACTCAATCATAGATATAGTCATTGTAGGCGTGCTGTTGCTAGGCGCCTATGAAGGATACAAACAAGGATTCCTGCTTGGAATCCTTGGCCTTTTTGGTTTTGTGATTGCAGTGATTTTAGGATTCTATTTTATGGATCCATTAGCTGCTTGGCTGGGAGAGAATGTGGAATCAGTGAATATCTCCTATCCTGTCATAGGCTTCCTGATCATCTTTGTGATTAGTTTGCTGCTTATCCGGATTGTCGGATGGGTTTTGAAAAAAGTCATGGATTTGACCATTTTAGGGACTTTTGATTCCTTTGCCGGAGTGCTCTTTGGAGTAGTAAAAGCGGGATTTTTTCTAAGTCTCTTTCTGTGGTTTACCAAAGAATTTGACTTTGATTTCCCCAAAAAATGGGAGAGAAACTCCGAAATGATCGGGTACATCGAACCTTGGGCTCCTGGAGTAATAGATTCTGTTTCTCCCTTTTTCCCTGAGGTAGAGTCCACTAAAAGCAGTTTTGATAAGTTGGTTGAGAAGGTGAAGGATGTTACTGCTGATAGATAATTTTGATTCATTCAGTCATATGCTGGCTGACTTGATTCGGCAAACAGGGGAGGAGCTTCAGGTAGTCAGAAATGATGTATCCCTTGCTGAATTAAAAAGCATTCAATTTGAAGGACTCATATTATCTCCTGGGCCTGGAATTCCTAAACAGGCGGGAAACTTAATGGCTATTCTGGAAGAGTATCATCAGCGAACACCTATTTTGGGTGTATGCCTTGGACACCAGGCTGTAGGAGAGTTTTTTGGAGCTTCATTGGTAAAAAACAGGAAACCCACTCATGGGAAAGTTTACGCCGTGAATAAAGTTGGGCAGCCTGAATTGTTGGAAAACCTTCCGAAAACTTTTCAGGTCACCAGATATCATTCGCTTCAGCTTCAACAATTGCCTCAAGAAATAATCCCAATCCTTGAAACGAACTCAGGAGAAATTATGGGGATTCAGCATTCCTTTTTGCCAATAGTAGGAGTTCAGTATCATCCGGAAGCCTTGCTCACAGAATACGGGCTGGAATTGATCCACTCTTGGTTAAAGTTGATTCCGGAGAAGATTACCTTAAATCAATAATTTCTATTCCCGGATATTTTTTTGGATCAAAAGCAAAATAGCTGGAAGGTAGATTGGTGTTTTGCTTGAGGTTTTTGAAAGTATAGGAAAACATTCCTCCTTGTCCATCAAACATTTCCCATCCAAGCAAATCTTTGGTGTTTTTGTCAATCATCAGTTTGACCCGCTCAAAAGGTGTATTGTTGGTGGTGGCTTTGAGTTCAACAACAGATACTGTTTTGCCTTGATATTGCTTGTCAGCCAAGAGCTTATAGTCAAAGCCTGACTGATACATTCTATAGATATTGGAAGGGGTCAATTCTCCTTCAGTCTGGGAGACATCATTGATAGTCACTTCTCTGTATCCGTCAGCTTGAATAAAAGTCCAGACAGTCTTGCCATCATTGTAGATTTCCTGCTCAGGAAGCTTCAGACGATATTGTTCGCCTTTCACGGCTACTTCACCACTTTGCCTATCACTTGAGCCTGTATTATCCTGATAAGTAAAATCGAATTGAGCCGTAAAACCGTTCATGCTTTTGAACTTTTGGCTCATGGCATCCAATACGGTTTTGGCTTTGGGGTCTTTTTGGGCAAAGGTAGGGAGTTCTAAGGCCAGGCTCAGAACCAGGGTTATAACTAGGGCTAATTTGTTCATGTGTATAATACCGATGGAAACTAAATCGGTACTTACAAGCTATTCAATAACTGTTCCAAACTAGCTTCATCTTGGATCAGTACTTCTCGGGCTTTGGATCCTTCAAAAGGCCCAACCACTCCAGCTGCCTCCAATTGATCTACAATTCTACCTGCACGGTTGTATCCCAATTTGAGTTTTCTCTGAATCAGGGAGGTACTTCCCTGTTGATGCATGACAATCAATCGAGCAGCATCGTCAAAAAGTGGGTCTCTGTCTGATAAATCTACTTCGCCTACTCCACTTTCACTTTCCTCTCCCTCAAATTCAGGCAAGAGATAGGCATCTGAATAGCCTTTTTGCTCTCCGATCCAGTCGCAAATCGCATCTACTTCAGGAGTATCCAGGAAAGCGCATTGCAACCGAATCATTTCAGATCCTTGCGAAAGCAGCATATCTCCCATACCAATAAGCTGGTCAGCTCCACCTGCATCCAAAATGGTACGCGAGTCAATTTTAGAAGTCACCCGGAAAGAAAGTCTGGCCGGGAAGTTGGCTTTGATTATACCTGTGATCACATTAACAGATGGTCTCTGAGTGGCTACCACCAAATGTATTCCGATCGCTCTGGCTAATTGTGCCAATCGAGCAATTGGTCCTTCGATTTCTTTACCGGCAGTCATCATCAGGTCGGCCAATTCATCGATAACCAATACGATATAAGGCATGAATCGATGTCCTTTCTCAGGATTCAGCTTCCTTGCTATGAATTTCGCATTGTATTCTTTGAGATTTCTCGCTCCGGCATCTTTCAAAAGATTGTAGCGATTATCCATTTCAATACAGAGTGAATTCAGTGTATAAATTACTTTTTTGGTGTCTGTGATGATCGCCTCTTCCGATCCTGGAAGCTTGGCTAAAAAGTGCCTTTCTATTTTATTAAAAAGGGTTAATTCCACTTTTTTGGGATCTACCAATACAAACTTCAGCTGAGATGGGTGCTTTTTGTAAATCAAGGAAGCCAAAATCATATTCAGACCCACAGACTTACCTTGTCCCGTAGCACCTGCCATCAATAGGTGAGGCATTTTGGCCAAATCCACGACGAATACCTCATTGGAGATGGTTTTTCCCAAGGCAATAGGCAGATCTTTGTCTGAGCGCATGAATTTCTCGGTGCCCAAAACAGCTCTTGCCGGTACTAATTCGCGGTTTTTGTTTGGAACTTCTATACCAATCGTTCCTTTTCCTGGTATTGGGGCGATAATACGAATACCTAGGGCAGCTAAACTAAGGGCAATATCATCTTCCAAGTTTTTGATCTTTGAAATTTTAACCCCTGGTTCCGGTACAATTTCATACAGCGTTACAGTAGGACCTATCGTAGCCTTGATTTCCTGAATCCCTATTTTGAAGTTCTCTAAGGTCTCTACGATTTTGTTTTTATTCTCTTCCAGTTCCTGCCGGGTAACGGTTACTTTTTGAAGATCATATTCATTCAACAAATCCAAGGTTGGGTATTTGTATCTCGGCAGATCCAGGGTCGGATCGTAGGGGTCTAGGTTTTCTACTTCTTCCGCAGTCTTTTCCTCATGTACAGGCTTGGTAACAGAAAACTGCTTCTCCTCCGCCACCACTTCTGATTTCTTTTCCTTGATTTCGTCCAGCAGGTTTACCTGAGGTACATTGAAAAGGTCATCCTCTTCTTCAGTTTTTTCGGTGGAAAGCTCAATAGGTCCTTCATTTCCTTTGACAGTCCAGCTTGACCCATCATCTTCGATTTCTTCCTCATCATCCAGAGCAAATGGATCTTCATTTTTCGAACTCGGCTTGATAGCCAAATCATCAGAGTCTTCGGATTCATCCTCCTCATATGGAATATCATCTCCGGTATTTTTGAGGCTAAACCAATCCAGTTTATCAATATCAAAAAAGAATATCACGAAAATCAGCAGTGCTCCGCCAATTAGAATAAAAGTACCCCATCCCAAGAAATCGGAGGAAAGCTTGGCCAATTCGTAACCAAAACCTCCAGACAAGAAACTCCAATAAGAGTATCCCTGCACTAAAATCACGATATATCCGGTCAATAAGCCCAACCAGAAAGTAAAGAATAAAGCAAAGCTGGTATAGCGGGTCAATGAGATAATGGAAAGCTTAAAAGTCCATCTAAAACCCAAAATGAATAGAAAGGGAGGGAAAAGAAATGCAGCGACGCCAAACCATCTGTAAATCATCCAATGGCCTGCCTGAGCTCCTAAAAATCCTAACCAGTTTTGAGATTCTCTGGCAGATTCCCTGATGGCCTCAGAATCATTGTTCATGACCACACTTTGGTCTGCAGGTCCATTGAGCAGGTAACTGATGAAAGCTATAAACAAAAATATACCTGCAGACATCAGGATGATGCCTAAGGTTAAGACAAACTTGGAGTTTTTGAAGCCTCCCAAAGAGATTTTGGGTCCTTTACTTTTAGTAGAGGCTGCTTTTTTTGCGTTTTCTCCTTTTTTTCGAAAAGTATTGGTCCTGGGTGAATTGGTGGCCATGTATTAGATTCAAATCCGATTTTAAGATAAGGCTTCCTAAGGAAGTTTGGCAAATTACCTCGAAAAATAAGCCAATAATCCTTTTTTGATACGTTTAATCAGGCTAGGTCCCTCATAAATCATGCCTGAGTAGACTTGAACTAAGCTGGCTCCGGCCTGTAATTTTTCAATTGCATCTTCTGCGGAATAAATTCCTCCAACTCCAATGATAGGAAATGCGCCGATGGATTTCTGATTAAGGTATCGGATTACTTCGGTACTTCTGTTTTTCAGAACTTTTCCACTTACTCCTCCTGCGCCTATTGCTTCTACCTGATTCTTGTCCGTCTTCAAAGCACTACGATCGATGGTGGTATTGGTGGCGATAACTCCGTCTATTTCTGTTTCCAGCACAATTTCTATGATGTCGTCCAATTGTCCATCTGTCAGATCCGGGGCTATTTTGAGAAGGATGGGCTTTGGCTTTTCTTTTTTATCATTCGCAGATTTGACTGCCGAAAGCAAAGCTTTTAAGGGCTCTTTTTCCTGTAAATCCCGAAGGTTTGGAGTGTTGGGTGAACTGACATTAACCACAAAATAATCCACATAGGGATGCAATGCTTCGAGGCAATACAAGTAATCATCCACTGCGTTTTCATTAGGAGTTACCTTGTTTTTGCCAATATTCCCACCGACGATGACATCGGATTTTCTTTTTTTCAATCGCTCCACAGCTTCCAGTACCCCGCCGTTATTAAAGCCCATTCTATTGATAAGTGCTTCATCCTGAGGAAGCCGAAACAATCGGGGTTGAGGATTTCCTTCCTGAGGCTTTGGGGTCAATGTTCCAATCTCAATAAAACCAAAACCCAACATGGCCATCTCATCAATCAGCTTGGCATCTTTATCAAATCCGGCTGCCAATCCTACGGGATTTTTGAACTTCAATCCAAATACCTCCCTTTCCAACAAAGGATCATCCAATCTGAAATTAGCTTTCAAAGCGGATTGAACTACCGGAAGATTAAAAGTCAGCTTGGTGAGGTCAAATGTGAGATGGTGTGCAGCTTCCGGTTTCTTCAGGAAGAGTAGCGGCTTTAGTAGAGATTTGTACACGGAGCAGGATTTTGAACTTTTGCAAAGGTAATATTCCCATTCAGAAAATGGGGAAGCTAATCAGGAATTCAGCAGGAGTGAAGTGCTGGATTTACTGAATGATTTCAAATTTTTCCCCTGCTTCTTTTCGGGTATAGGCATTGAAGTGCCACCATTCAGAACCAATTCCCTTAAATCCTGCAGCAAACATCACCTTTCGCAATAACTCCCGATTGGCAACTTGCTGCGGAGTGATTTTTCTTTCTGCCAGCATTTGTTTTTCCCGATCAGGATAGGCAGGATAGCCAAAGAAATCATAGCCTGTGCCCATATCCAAAGCCGAATCAGCTTTGGTATCATAAATGGTCAAATCTACTGCTACTCCAAAATTGTGCAGACTGCCAACTTTAGGATCTGCCACATAAAGCGGTTTAATACTATCCGGCTTATCCAAATTATCCCATAAAATCTGTTGAACCGAGAGGGGTCTGACTCCATCATAAACCAATAGCGTATAATCTGGATTTTCTGCTTGGAGAAGCTCTTGGGCCTTTTTCAATTGATCCGCCACCTCAGGCTGTAGGTAGGCTCTATCCAACTCTCCGTAGACATCCTGCCCAAAAAAATTATCAGTAGTGGAATACTTCAATTCTACTCTGATCCCGGGGATATATTCCTTCAAGTCCACTAATCCTTGATCAATGAGCCTTTGTTCCAGTTCCGAAACGGCATATAGGGTAGGGGCCGTGATTGCCTCAGCTTCTTGCCTTTGACTTTCAGAAAAGACTTCCTGATCACTTTTGGGCGCTGAGCAGGCCGCCATGCTTATCAGTCCTATGTAGATGAGTTTTTTCAAAGTTTCTTGTTGACTAGGGTGGAGGATGCCTGAGCTGTGGGCAATACTACAATATCCGCTAAAACTACATGAGAAGGTCTGTTTACACAGAACTCTACGATTTCGGCAATATCCTGAGCAACTAAGGGTTCAAATCCCTGATAAACTTTCTCTGCCCGATTTTCATCGCCTTTGAATCTCACCACAGAAAACTCCGTTTCCACCAAGCCTGGGTGAATACCTATTACTTTGATGCCAAAGGGATTTAAATCCATTCTCATGCCTTTGGTGATAGCATCTACAGCATGTTTTGAGCCGCAGTACACATTTCCATTGGGATAGACTTCTTTTCCGGCGATGGAACCGATATTGATGATAGTTCCTGATTTTCTTTCACACATGCCTGGAATCACCGCTTTGGAAACATATAGGAGACCTTTCACATTGATGTCCATCATCGCATCCCAGTCTTCCAGACTTCCTGACTGGATAGGATCTAAGCCATGCGCATTTCCAGCGTTGTTAACCAGGATTTCTATATTTTTCCAGTTTTCCGGTAGATTCTCAATCAATCCAAATACAGCTTCTTTATCTCTTACATCAAAAACCAAGGGCAAAACCTCTATTCCTGAAGGGACTTCTTTTTTGAGTTCATCCAATCTTTCAGCTCTTCTGCCTGTGGCGATGATATGATAGCCGTTTTTTGCCAAAATAAGAGCACAGGCTTTCCCAATTCCAGAAGTAGCTCCTGTGATCAATGCGATTTTTCTTTCCATATTCCCAAGTTAGGGGAATTGGAAAAAAACAAAAATTCAAACCTGATAATGGGAAGAATTTACTGGAAATTCAGATACAAAGTGATTGTTTTTCTTCGGACGGAGGTGAGTGCATCTCTTATGTCCGGATTGGTGTTTTCGGCTTGATACAAATTATTCAAGCCATGAGAAAAGCGGATTTCAGGAGCAAATTTGAAAAATTTGAAATAAATCTCGAACCCCATTCCCATTTCAATAGTGAAGTCCTGTCCAGTCGTAACCAGATCCTCCAAGTTTGCTTCCTCCTGAGACTTGGTTCTGAATTGATAGCTACCACCTCCCAGAAAATACATTCTGGTATTATTGAATCTAACCGATTTGTATTTCATCAAAAGAGGCAATTCCACCATCGTAGCTTCTGAAGTATAAGTCTGAATGTCAAAAGTGGAATTGACAGGTTCATCAGGAGAAGGTGTGGTATTCCCTGGGAAGTTGTCTGGAAAGAAATGAACTTCAGTCTTAAACTCGTAAAAACCTACTTTGGGGGTAAACAGCAATTGAACCTGATCATGAAATCGTAGCATTCCGATGAAACCCAACGAAAAACCGGGATTATATCTTGGGAAGATGGCCCTTACATCTCCGGCAGCTGGGTTTGCAGCATTTAAAAACGCATTACTATACTCTAAACGGTAGGTGCTGTTGTGACCTGCCAGAAAGAAACCATAGGAAACCAGCTTATCATCCGAACCGGAAGTACTGGTCATTCCAAACAGTCCTTGGGCAGACAGTTTTTCAGAAGAAAATAGAACAGCAAGAAAAAGCAGGAAAATTACTTTTCCCCTACGTAAATCGAGCTTATTCCAAAAGTAAGTGGTTTGCATACAGTGCTGTGAAATCCAACTTTTTTCAATACCGCCAGAAAATCCTGTCCATCTGGAAATGCCTGTACTGATTCAGGAAGATAAGTATAAGCAGAATTGTCCTTGGATACAATCTTTCCTATTTGAGGAAGCACAGTATTGGAATAAAAGGAATATGCCTGCTTCATTGGAAATGCTCTCGGCTTGCTAAATTCCAAAATCACTGTTTTCCCTCCAGGCTTCAATACCCTATACATATCTGCCAAACCCTTTTCCAGGTTTTCGAAGTTTCTAACTCCAAATGAAACGATGACAGCATCAAACTTATTATCCTCAAAGAGCAATCCTTCAGAATCGCCGAGCTGCATTTCGATCTTATCTTCGAAGCCACGTTTCTTCATTTTCTTTCGGCCTTCGGAAAGCATGCCCTCAGAAATATCTACCCCGATGATTTTATCCGGATTCAAGGCCAAAGCTTCAATCGCAAAATCTCCGGTACCGGTAGCAATGTCCAAGATCAGTTTTGGCTGATCTTTTTTGAGCATCTTGATTGCTTTCTTTCTCCAGATAATATCAATTCCAAGACTAAGCACATGATTGAGCAGGTCATATTTTGGACTGATATTATTGAACATTTCAGCCACCTGGGCTTTTTTCGGGTCTTCTTTATCTTTGTAAGGGACGACAGACATCACAAAATCATTCTAATGGGACACAATATTACTCAAGAAACCCGAGGAATTGAAAATTGTTGAGTTTGAATGGAATTCATTTGCTAAATAATAAAGCCTTATTTTTGCAGCGAACACAAGAGTCATGATCCAAAAAGCAGAATTTGTAGTTTCCAATAATAATCCTTCCAACTGTCCAAAGCCTGATCGGGCTGAAGTAGCTTTTATCGGGAGATCCAATGTGGGGAAAAGCTCCCTGATCAATATGCTAACCGGAAAGAAGGAGCTGGCCAAGACTTCTCAGAAGCCTGGAAAAACCCAGTTGATTAATCATTTTAAAATCGATGATCGCTGGTATTTAGTGGATTTGCCGGGTTATGGATTTGCCAAAGTGAATGTAAAGGTGAAAGAAGGTTGGGAAAATATGATCACAACCTACCTCACTAAAAGAGAAAACCTCTGTGGAGTTTTTGTTTTGATCGATAGTAGGTTAGAACCTCAAAAAATCGATTTGGACTTTTTGCTATGGTGTGGAACCAATGGGGTTCCTGCAGCAATCGTTTTTACGAAAGCTGACAAGCAGTCCAAAAGTAAGACCCATCAAAATATTCAGAAGTTCCTCAAAAAAATGAATGAGATTTTCGAAGAAATTCCGGATTACCTGATTACCAGTTCCGAAACTGGACAGGGAAAGGATGATTTGGAGGAATTTATCTTAGATCTCGTGAAAGAATACGAAAGCCGTGAGGTCATTTAGACCCAAGTTCTATATTTGCAAGCTGAAAAATACAACCTATGAATTTTAAAGATATAGCCACCGTATCCGGTAAACCGGGACTTTACAAAGTGTTGAAGCCTTCAAGATCAGGAGTGATCTTGGAAAGCATGGATGAGAAAAAAGGGAAAATGGTAGCGGGAATGGCTCAAAGAGTCTCAATTCTTAGCGATATTTCAATTTATACCCTTACGGAAGAGGGAGCGGAGCCTTTGGAGTCCGTGATGAAAAAAATCGAAGCTGAATTTCAGGGTGATTTGGGTTTGGATGCCAATCCTGATGATGCTGAATTGAGAGCATTTATGAAGCATATTCTACCTGATGTAGATGAGTCTAGAGTTTATACTTCCGATATCAAGAAATTGATTTCTTGGTATAAAATTATCCGAACCAATGCTCCTGAGGTATTGGAAGATACAGAGGATAAAAAAGAAGAAAAAGAATCCTAATAGTCAGCCTCGCAATTGCGGGGCTTTTTTGATGTGTATATGGATCAAACTATCAATTCTGAAAGCTTTGAATTGATTCAGAAGGAGTTGAATCTTTCTGATCAGGCAGCCTCCATGAGCGAAGAGGAATATTTAAAAATCATCAGCAAGGCAGTTCAGGAAATGCTAAACAGGGACTTTGAGCGACTTTTACAGGTTTGTTACAGAATAGATTTAGGAGAGGAAAAGCTTAAAAAAATCCTTAACGAATCCGATCCTGATTACCTGGCTTCAGATTTAGCCCATGCCCTTTGGACCCGACAAAAGCAGAAAGTAGAGATCCGGAGGAGGTATTCTTGAATATTCCTGCCTTTGGTGATATACGTTGCAATTCCCCCTTTGGAAACGTGCACCATTTTGGGAAGAAAAGGGATAAAAAAGGGGGTTAGGGGGATTTAATGCTTATTTTAATTTATTAAATTAGTTGAAAAATGATTTTCAACCTTAATGCGATTTATTCCCTATTCTAAATCACTTAAGGAATTCTCACGAGAATTGAGGTCACACTCAACTTTATCTGAGGTTCTTTTGTGGAAGCAACTTCGAGCTTCTCGGTTTCGAGGTTATAGTTTCAATAGGCAAAAACCTTTATCAAAATTCATTGTCGATTTTTACTGTAAAAAGTTAAATCTCGTAATTGAAATTGATGGAGATTCTCATTTTGACGAAGAGTCAGTTATTTCTGACCAAAAAAGACAAAAAATTTTAGAGAGTTTAGAGCTCAATTTTTTGAGATTTTCTGATGTGGAAATCAAGAGATCCATGCCTTCTGTTTTGGAGGAAATTAATGCCTATATAGACGATTGGGAGGATAAAAATGGATGGGAACGAACAAGTTTTTGAGACGTTTTTAAACTATTAAAATCCCCCTTGCCCCCTTTGTAAAGGGGGATTTGCTTATAGTTAGGAAAGAAGGCTGAGGTAAAATTTTGAAAATTGGTCTTTGGTGATGCACCTTACAATTCCCCCTTTGGAACTGTGTACAGCTTTGGGAAGTAGATTTATAAAAAAGGGGGCTAGGGGGATTTTTCTGTGAGTTTAATTCATTTTTTAATTGACTAGCCCTCAAAAAGCTTACAGATTTAAATGTAAATCCTCAGATAGACTGAATGTGTTTACAAATCCCCCTTACCCCCTTTGTAAAGGGGGAATTGGCATTAGGTGAAATTGACAGTCTCAGATCTAAAGATTATTAATTGGTCAGGGAAATAATAGAATCTCATTTACCCTATTTGAAATGGGTATTCACTTTTCGTTCGAAGTAAAAGTGTTTTTTAATATAACAAACACCTATTCCTTTCACGAAAAAACCTCTACTCCTTAATCTCGATTACCTTGAACTCGGTACGTCTATTGACCTGATGTTCTTCTTCGGTTTGAGCATTCGGGATGATGAGCTGAGTTTCTCCGTATCCTTTTGCAACCAACCTATCTCTTGAAATACCCTGAGAAACGATGTAATCCACCGCTGACTGGGCTCTTCTTTGTGAAAGATTCAAGTTGTAAGAGTCCGAAGCTCTATCATCGGTATGGGAACTTAACTCTATCCTGATGCTAGGATTATCCTTCAGGATCTGCACTAACTTATCGAGTTCTTTTGCGGCATCTGCTCGGATATCTGCTTTATCCAGATCATAGTAGATATTTTCCAAGATGATGGATTTATCCAAAATCAGTTGATCCAAAACCAAAGTGGTATCCAAGGTCACGTTGGTGACATCCTGCACCAAGGTGGATGGATCCGGCGTTTTTCCTTTGGTCGTGTATGGGATGGATTTTGAGAAGTACCCATTTTTCGAAGCGATGATGGTATAATCTGCTTCTGGGGTCAAGGTGAATCTAACTCTTCCATTGGTATTGGAGAAATCACCACCTATTTGCTTGTTGTTGCCATCATACAAAACCACCCTTGCTTGAGGCAAGACCTGATTTGCCTGTCCGGCTACTCTTTCCTGAGTAGTTACATTCAATAGAACGTTGACAATTTTTGGCTTAGGCGTTTTGTCGACAAAATAATAAATATCATCATCTCCGATTCCACCTTCGCGATTAGAGGAAAGAAAGCCCTCTTTTGGGTAATTCGTAAAAAAGATTCCGAAATCATCCGCTGGACTGTTGATGTTTTCTCCCAAATTCTTGATGACTTGCTTTCCATTTTCGTCGTTTTCAGCCACGAAAAGATCTAATTTTCCATAGCCGGGATGGCCATCTGAAGCAAAGAAAAACTTCCCATCAGGAGCCATTCTTGGGAAAAGCTCATTTCCAGGGGTATTGATATTCGGACCTAGATTGACTGCATTGCCAAAGTCTCCATTGGCTAATTTGGTTGCCTTGTATAAATCAATGCCGCCAAAACCTCCGGGGCGATTGGATGCAAAATAAAGGGTATTGCCATCGGGACTGAAAGCTGGAGTTGAGTTCCACCAAAACTCATCTTCATTGACAGGCATCCAAATAGGCTGTGTAAAACCTCCTCCTCTAAAATAAGAGGCAAATAATGCAGTTTCAGGCAAGTCTTTCGGAGAAGTAGAGTTCCCCCTTGCATAAATAATGGTATTACCATCCGGGCTGATCGCGATGGCAGCTTGATTCAAACCCTCTTCATTTTGAAATTCGGGGAGTGTTCGTATACCGCTGACATCCACTCTCAAATCTTCGGCTCTGGTTCGGAATAACTTGGTGTAAGGCATCCCTGTGGCCGGATAAATACCTGAAGCTTGGCGCGCGCTGGTAAAGTATAAAAAGTTTTCACTGACAATAGGTGCATAATCCGGTCCCGGAGTATTCAGTTCTCTGTAATTGACCAATTCATGATAAGGCCAATAATTTGCAATCCCTTCTGCTAATTTGATGGCTTCCAATTCTCGCTGAACCCTTGCCAAAAGAGCTTCATCTTGTGTGTAGGCTTTAGCATTTTCAAAAGCCTCTTTGGCTTCCTCTGTTTTCTGTTGTGCTTTGAGACTTTGCCCCAAGAAAAAATAGCGATTAAATGAAGGATCTTCTTCTACTAGTTTTTGGTAATAAGGAGCAGAATTTTCAATTCGGTTAGAAAGACGATAGCTTTCGGCAACTATCTCATTGGCCTCTAAATTATCCGGATCTTCTTCCAAAATCTGAGAAAAAGTTCCGATTGCATATTGATATTGGCCAGAAAGATATTGCTCTGTTCCTTTCTCCTGAAGGCTTTTACAGGCCCCCAAAAGGGTCAAAACTAGAAGGAAGGTGCCAAAAAATCGTTGTTTCATGGGTCTTGCTTTGCTGCTCTATGCTGAATATTACTAATTAATTTGGAAAATATTTGTTTAACCAACTTTTCCCTGCAGAAATCCAGATATTTTCCAGGTCTTTCTTTGATTGGAGAACTGGGTTGATCACCGGTGTATCCTTGGTAATTGCCCCCTCCAATACTTTATTTTTTATACTTAGCGCATGAGCAACCTCTATGGCTCCATCTTCTGACTTGAAGCTGACTTTTCCGCTATTTGTCAAATCCACCCGTAATTGCTGTTCCAGCTCTCTTAAAGTTCTCACCGAACTGTCAATGGAACATCCTGAAGCGCCAGCAGCAGATTCATCCACTGCCAAGACCAGAATTTGATCATCCAGAATTTCAAAAGAAGTGGGGAGCGGATTCCCGTGCGCATTCCAACTTTCGCAAAAATGGCTTAGACGGGATTGAATCAACTTTATTTCTTCCGAAGAAAATTTTCTTTCTGACTGATAAAGCCATACTCTGCTATTCTCCGGTAGGGTATCAAATGGCACGTACATGTTTCGAAATTTTAGGTAAAGAAAAACCCTTTCTACCTAACGGCAAAAAGGGTCAAATTGATTCAATCAATCAATCAAATTCCCATATCCTTGGCGATCATCTCAGCCAAATCATAAACTTTGACTTCATTTTCCTTCTCTTTGTTTTTGACACCATCGGTCATCATGGTTAGGCAAAACGGACATCCTACTGCAATGGCATTGGCACCGGTGGCCAACGCTTCTTCAGTGCGTTCAATATTGATATCTTTTTTGCCTGGTTCTGGTTCCTTGAACATCTGAGCTCCACCTGCACCGCAACATAGACCTTTGGTACGGCAACGCTTCATCTCCACCAATTCCACGTCCAGCGCCTTGATGACTTCTCTTGGAGCTTCGTATACATTATTGGCTCTTCCCAAATAGCAAGAGTCATGAAAGGTGATTTTTTTGCCTTTGAATTCTCCCCCTCCCTGAAGGACTACTTTTCCCTCATTGATCAGTTGCTGGAGGAATTGAGAATGGTGGATTACCTCATACTTTCCGCCCAAAGCCGGATATTCGTTTTTGATGGTATTAAAACAATGCGGGCATGCGGTGACCACCTTTTTCACCTCATAGCCATTCATTACCTGAATATTGGCCACGGCCTGCATTTGAAATAAAAACTCATTTCCTGCTCTACGTGCAGGGTCTCCAGTACAGGCTTCTTCCGGACCTAATACCGCGAAAGAAACACCTACTTTATTTAATATTTTGACGAAAGCCTGAGTCACTGCTTTGTAGCGATCATCAAATGATCCAGCGCAGCCTACCCAAAAAAGTATTTCTGGACTTTCTCCTTTGCCGACCATTTCGGCCATGGTTGGTACTTGATATGTAGACATTTTTTAGACTTTTAGATTTTAGAGTTGAGAAGCAAGACCTGAATTACTTGACTTGTTCTTCTTTGACTGAATCAGCCCAGTTGAATCTATCCTGAGGGCTGAATTTCCAAGGTGAAAAGCTGGTTTCCATATTTTGAAACATCGCGTTCCATTGGGCAGGTGTGCCTGATTCTTCCATGGCTACATACCTTCTCATCTGGAGAATAATGGAAAGCGGGTCTATATTGACAGGACAGGCTTCCACACAGGCATTGCAGGAGGTACAGGCATTGAGCTCTTCTTTGGTGATATAATCCCCCAGCAAGGATTTTCCATCCTCGAGACCTGGTCCGCCGGCGTCTATGCTTTTACCTACTTCTTCTGCACGATCACGCACATCCATCATGATTTTTCTCGGGGATAGTTTTTTGCCAGTTAGGTTGGCAGGACACTCTGCTGTACACCTACCACACTCCGTACAGGAATAGGCATTTAATACATTCACCCAAGTCAAATCATTGACATCCTTGGCTCCAAATCTCCCAATTTCGGCAGGAGGATCTGCTGGTGTTTCCGAAGGGATTCCCAACATCATATTGACTTCATTGGTCACCTCTGGCATATTGGGCATCTCTCCTTTTGGCTTCAAATTGGAATACCAAGTATTTGGGAAGGCAAGGAAAATGTGGAGGTGCTTGGAATAGGTGACATAAATGGCGAATGCAAGAATTCCGGCAATGTGGAACCACCATGCGAAGCGCTCAATCACAACCAAGCTACCAGTGGACATGCCTTCAAAAATTGGCTGGATCAAACTGCTGAAAAACAGGGTGCCTAAAATGGTATAATGCTCATCTCCACGATTGGCTAGAATTTGATCGGTAGCATTCATGGTGAGAATGGCACACATCAGTACAATCTCAATAACCAAAATCAAATTGGCGTCCAAGCTCGGCCAACCCTTCATTTCGGGCTTGTTGAAGCGGGGCACTTTGCTGACATTTCTTCTCCAAAGAAAAGCCACGCAAGAGATCAAGACTGCAACGGCGAGGAATTCAAAGATATTCATGGCAACTGTATAGACAGAGCCTAATGCCGGTGCAAAGAGTCGGTGAGTTCCAAGGATTCCGTCCAGAACAAATTCCAGCACTTCCAAATTGATGACAATGAATCCCACATAAATTAATAGGTGGAGGAAAGCGGGAATCAGACGTTTGAACATTTTCTGTTGTCCAAAAGCTACCAAAAGCATGGTCTTCCAGCGAGTGTCGGTTTGATCATTTCGGGTTTCGGCCTTCCCCAAAAGGATGTTTCTTTTCAGAAATTTGATCCTTTTGGCTAAAATGAAGCCTGCTACTCCTAAAATGACCAAAAAAGCGATTTGAGGTAAAAAGCTCATATTGATGAGATTAGCGTTTTGTTTGGGTTTACTTGAATAATTTTTTTTTCAAATGATTTGTATCGAAAAGTCAAATACCTACCTTTGCATCACTTTACAGAACGGTGATGTAGCTCAGTTGGTAGAGCATCGGACTGAAAATCCGTGAGTCGGTGGTTCGAGTCCACTCATCACCACCATCCCGGCCCATGTGGTCGGGATTTTTTTTGCCCTTTTGGATCTTATTCCGCTCTCTTTTTTTGACAATTTCATTAATGCAAAGTAAGAAATAGTCTGCATGCATACTATTTTTTGAAATAATTTAAAATAAATCTAAAATCTTTTCGGCGCTTTACCATAGCATAACGAACTGAAAAGGAAACTGTTAATAATGATTCGGGTTTCCTGATTTTTCGGATTGTTTCCAAATTTTTTTCAAAAAAGTGTAACATTCGGAATCCATCTGCATCATCTACCTGAATGAATTCATTTTTTGAAGGACATATCTGGCCTATGAAAAGCGCGTTATACCGCTTGGTTTTCCTTTGGGTAAAGGACAAATCCTTGGCAGAGGACCTTCTACAAAATGTTTTCGAGCGTTCTTTTCTAAGGCAAAACGAATTGGCAAATCATCCCAATCTCAAAGGCTGGCTGGTGAAGAGCTTGAAAAATGAGGCTTTGATGCATTTCAGAAAATCAGCTAAGCTCAATGCTTTAGAGGATGAGGCGGAATTGATTTTCCAAGAAAGTGAAGAGGAGGAAATTGACCAACGAGTCCCGAAGATTTTCTCCCTGATGAAAAATCTGACGACCAAGCAGCAGGAAGTTTTCCAGCTGAGAGAAGTGGAAGGTTTGAGCTATGATGAAATCGCCGAATATCTGGAAATTTCCATAGAGCAAGTCAAAGTGAACTTACATCGAGCCAGGAAGAGTATTCGGGAACAATTAACCAAACAGGCATCAATCAAATGAACGAGCGAATCAAAGAGCTTCTGGATAAATATTGGGAAGCTTCGAGCAGTGTGGAAGAAGAAGCAGAACTCAAACTCCTATTGAGTAGAGTCCAAGGTTTTGAGTCTGAAAAGCAGCTATTTGGGCTTCTGGATGAAATGAAGCAAGAGGAACCTGTCCGGGTGAAAATTCCAAAAAGGGTTAGGGTGAGAAGCCTGGCCTGGTTGAATTGGGCGGCATCTGTCGCAATTCTGCTGGGATCTTATGTAGGCTGGAGAGTTTACGAAAGACAGCAGGAGGAGCAGGCTTATCGGGAAGTGGTGGCGGCACTCTCTTTGATTCAGCAGAATTTATCCAAGGGTCAGGAGAAAATGTCAAAAATGAATGATTTAAAGTATTTGTCCGCGCCGGAAGATTTATTTAAAACAGAAGAATAATAAATTATGAAAAAGCTACTACTCATTCCTTTTCTTCTCATGTGCTTTGTATTTAAGGTGCAGGCTCAGGAAGATGCGATTCAGCGGTTTTTCGCAAAATATATGGATGATGATCGGTTCAGCCGAGTTTATATATCTCCTAAAATGATGCAGATGGCCGGAGGGTTTTTGAAAAGCAATGCAGCTGAAAAAGACTCCAAGGAGCTAGGTATACTGCTTCAAAAAATCAAGGGTATCAGAATTCTTTCTTCGGATGAAGTAGACGGAAAATCTTACTACAAGGAAGCGATGGGCACATTGACCAGGAATAAGTATGAAGAGCTGATGGATGTACAGGAAAAGGGTTCCAGTCTGAAATTTATGATACGGGAAGAAGGAGGTTTGATCCGGGAGCTCTTGATGATTTCAGGAGAGGGGAAGGAATTTTCTATGATTTCCTTGCTGGGAAGCTTCACTTATGAAGATCTGAATATGTTGGCTGATAAAACTAATCTCCCCGGCATGGATCAGTACGGAAAAGGACCGAAAGGAAAAAAGTAATGAGGATTAACCGCAATTTTCAGCAGGCTTAAATAGAAGAGGGATTTGGTTGGGATGCTTAAGCAATTCCCCTTTTAAAAGGAGGGTAGGGGGATTTTGAAATACAATTATTCCTTAATCTTTCTGCCAAGTCGCAATTTTCTTAATGACTTTAATAAATAATTAAACTAAACCTACATAAAATGAAAAAGCTGATTTTAGTAATTGTCTTGGCGGGATTCGCCTTGGCTGCAAATGCTCAAAGTAAAAGTGTCGCTGCCTTGAAAGAAAAATACAAGGGACATGAGGATTTCTTCAACATGGAGTTGGGTGGAAACTTCCTGAATTTTGCGGAGGGTTTCAAAATTGATATTGATGAAGATGATATGGCTACTGTAGCCAAATCCATTGAGAAGCTGAATTTTTTCAAGCTACCTGAGCAATCGGATCGGAGTGGAGTCGAATTCAAAGCGCTCAAAAAAGGATTAGAGAAAGAACGCTATGAATTATTGATGGAGATGGCCGATAAAGGTGAAATAGTGGTGTATTCCAAAGGAGGAAAAACCATTTCCGATTTGGTAGTGATGGTAGGGGGAGATGAAGGCGACTTGATGGTCGTCGAACTCAAAGGTTCATTTGCCCAAGAACTGGTGGCCGAGGCGATGAAGCAGGGGAGGAAGTAATTAAAATATTTTTAAAGGAAAGGGGCTATTGACTGGAAGTAGATGTTTTAGATTAATTTTTCTCCTTTTCCTAAATTTTCGAATAATTGACACAGTTCACGAGATATCCATACTCTGCTTTCGAAAAGCCGAAAAATATGGGACAGTAGAGTTCAATCTAAAAAGCAAGGGTAAATCCTTGCTTTTTTTATCTCAATGAGTCAGTCTGGCCAAAATAAATTTTTCAAATCCTAAAAACCACAGCTTAAGTTGAAGAATCAGCCGGCAGGTATCCAATTGAACTAGGATTCGGTTTCTGAAATGAATCGGATAGTTATAAAATGTTAATTCTAATGATAACTTAAGATTTAAGTTCAAAGTAATTGCTTAATTTTTTAAATTAGGAAATCAAGTTTTAATATGGTTTCAGAGAATGAGATCCTCATTCTCTCCTTTTTTTAACTCCTTGAATCTAATTTCTATGAGATCTTTTTATTTGCTGTTTTTTTCTTCAATTCTTTTTTTCTCCTGCAACTCTGATGGTAAATCCTCTGAAGAAGTTGAGGGATTAAAATCAATTGAAATTCCCGAATTAGTTAAGCTGGATAGTATTAAAGTAGATTTTTTAGGAAATCCCAATGTTCACGATATTCATCCTGAATTTAAGACCATACTTTTTGTACATAATTATTCCATGTTTTCAGAAGATATCCATTTGGCCGATTTTGAAGGTTTGGTTTTCTCCTCATTTTCTAAAACAGGGGATTACCCCGACACTTATTCTTCTTTATCATCTACTTTGAGAATTGTCGATGACAATTCATTTTTGGCCAATGGTTATAATGGTTTTATGACCTACAATTTTGATGGAAGACTGATTTCAAAAGTGAAACATATTAATTTTCAAGTTCCAAATTATTCCCCTTTGTTGATGGGCCATGGGATGGAAAAAATGGGAGATAAATATGTATACATCAATCAGGATTCCCCCAAGGATAACGATTATTCAAATAAGAGTAGATATGATGAAATGTACTTATTGGACTTGTTAGATCCTGCAACAGGGGAAAGAGAAGGGATCATTAAATTTCCAGAAAGCAGTATTTTTAAAAGTGGAAAGTATTTTTTCCGAAATGCATGGGATCCGGTTTTTCACATAGAAAATAAAAAAATTCATGTAGCATTCGGTTTAGAACCTGTGATTTATACGTTTGAAGCTTCTCCTCCCTATGAAATAGAATCTACTCTGCCCATAGATTTAAAGGGTTACAACTATTTCAAAGGTGCTGATGAATATTCTGAAGATGTTTCATTTTTTGGACTTCGATTTACCTCAGGAATGATTTTAAATATTAAAAAATTTCAAAACTTCTTTCTAGTAGCATATTTTCCTGGGTACGACCAACTTGATACACAAACCAATTTTGAAAACAAATCTCAAGACGAGGCCAAAGACTTTCGAGAGAGGATGCAAAAAAAGTACCCTTCTCGTATCGCAATAGTTGACTCTTCAGGAAATATTCTTAATGATTTTGTTCCTCAGGGATTGGAGCCTAGCAGCATGCTTTTGCGAGATGGACAACTCTGGATGATGGAAAAGGCTGATGAGGAGGTTGAGCGAGATTATTTTAGGCTGTTTCGAGTTGCACTAAATGCGGTAAAATAACTGACAGATTAAAATTAAACTACTCTCTCTCATGTTAGCTAAGGTTCGAAAATGTAAAATGAAAATACCACATTATTCTTCTTTTTAATTTTAGCTAGCCTATTTCAATACTGTAAGAAAAAGGACTACACCGGAACAATGGAATCCGCTAATACTGTAGAAATTCATGTTGAATTTTTGAAAGGCGATTCACCAGAGTTCATTATTGAAATACTAGACTCTATTAACCTTGAGGTTCTTGGAAACCCTCCCCTTACATCAATCCAAGACTTGGTTTTTTCGCAAAACTTCTTCCTTCTTTTAGATAGAAAACAAGGGTTATTAAAATTTGATAATAATGGTATGTTTCTCTTGAAAATTGGAGAGTTTGGTGAAGGGCCAGATGAATATGCTATGCCCTATGCACTTCACTTAGATGAAAAGAAAAACATTGTCTATGTGGCAGATTGGCAGAAAATGGTTATTCTCACTTACAGCCTCGAAGGAAAATTTGAATCAACAAGCAGTAAACTTCTGGGGCATCCTATATCTTTTTATAAAGAAAATGATACGCTTCTGGTAGTTCAGGAAACAATAAATGGAACAAAAGAGCATCCTAGAGAGGTGATGATAAACTCACCTAAACCCAATAGTCTTGAAATTGTGAATAATGAAAGCCCCGCCTACAGTTTTCATTCTAATTTCAACATTATCCATCCCATTCCCAGGATATTAAGCCGAGTAGGTAATTCAAGCTTATTTTACATGCCAATTATTCGGGGAGAGATTTCTTCTCATACCGATAGAGATACGATTTTTAGACATCAAGACGGTAAATTGACCCCAGAGTATTTAATTCATTTAATTGGTTTTGATAGTTCAATGCAATTGAGTATAAGCCAAATAGTGATATCTGATAAATATGCTTTTTTACGCGTGATTTATGACAACTATCCTTATCTTTTTGTGATTGATTTAGAAAGTAATAGTCCCTTAGGTCATTTAAAGAAATTATTCAATCAGGAGATGACAGATGAAATGATTCCAAGGCCTATTTAAGAAGATAGGTATTTTTCCATTATTAGGGATAAGGAGAATGGCTTAGAGAAAAATCCACAAATTGTATTTTACCGCATAATGTAGTAAAGAGACTAAATTATTGTTTTGAAAAATTCCTTCCCCCATAACAACCAACCAAACTCCAAAGACTGTGGGCCTATTTGCTTGAGAATAATCGCAAAGCACCATGGCAAGCTTATTTCCTTAAAATAAATCCGTGAAATATTGGAGACTACCCGGGAAGGAAGCAACTTATTTAAGATTAGGGATGCAATTGACTTGAGGGATGAATATTCAATCATTTATCTTGACTCTAACACCATTCCCACGAAGTCTCTAAAGTTATCTTGGGAAATTACTTGAAAGTCAGCTGGGTAGGCTTCTAAAAATACAGATGGTTTCTTGATTTTGGCATTGGGGTTCCATTTAAATTCAAAGGCCGAAATCCGCCCACCTGCTTCCTCCAAGTAATCAATTTCTTGCTGTTGCTTTGTTCTCCAAAAGAATGAATTTGCATAGGCCGAATGGTAATGATTTCGCTTCATTCGCTCGGTGATCAAAAAATTTTCCCACAAGGCACCAACATCATTTCGAAATTCGAAAGGATTGAAGTTTTGAATCAACGCATTTCGGATTCCATTATCGTAAAAATAAATTTTCCGGGTCGTCTTTATTTCATTTCGAAGATTTCTGCTGAAGGAATGAAGTGGGAAAATGATGCAGCTGAGCTCCAATAGTCGGATATAGCTCGAAACCGTGTTTTTATCCACTCCGGTCAACTGTGCCAATTCATTGTAGCTGACTTCCGAACCTATTTGGAAGGCAAGTGCTTGAAGGATTTTTTCCAAAACCTCAGGCTTTTTGATGGAAGCAAAAGAAAGAATATCCTTAAACAGATAGCTTTGCGTGATTTCATTTAGAATATCCCGCTCTTCCCCACGGTGATTAATGACATCCGGATAGTAGCCATAAATCAAGCGATTTTCCAAATCTCGCAACGCATCCAAATACCCTACCGATTGCTCATATTCTTCATAAGAAATAGGGAAAAGAAAGTATTCGAACTTTCTGCCTGTGAGGGGCTCATGGGTATTGTTTCGAAGCTCAAAGGCAGAAGAACCACTCAGAATCAATTGTACATCTTTGAATTGATCGTGAATAATCTTGGCCGTAATACCAATATTTTCGATTCGTTGGGCTTCATCAATAAAGACAATTTTGGAATTGCCAAGCAGGGTTTCGATTTGCTTCGTATTGGGATTGGTCAATTGCCGTCTAACTAAAGGATCATCACCATCCAGAAACAAAAACTCCCGATCTTCTAGTATTTCACGAATCAAAGTTGTTTTTCCAACCTGCCTTGCCCCGATCAGAACAATAGTCTTCCCCTTAAATAGCTTTGCAGAAATCTTGTTTTCGAATATTCTCGGAATCCTTATTTCATTCATTCACCAAAAGTAATACTTTTTAGTGAATGAATTCACCAAAAAGTATGCTTAATGGTGAATATAATGATAGTTTTCATAGAAAAAGAGAGGAAGGTTGTCCGATAATCGCATGGCTAAACTTTTAGATTTTTTAGCTATCTTCAAGTTCGTGAAAGAAGTTAGTCTAAGAAAATGAAAAATTTTATTCCTATAGCACTCGCTTTATTTTTGTGCTTTTCGTCGTCCTTCGCCCAAACCACCTTTTCAAAAATAGCTGAATTCAAAATTGATCTTTTAAACCCAGTTAAGATTTTAGACTACTATCCTGCCAAAAAACAATATTTGGGATTTATCAATGAAGGGAGTAAAGGAAACAAAATTGCCTTGTTCTCAGAAAATGGTAAAGTCTTAGTCTCGGAAAAATTGCAAGGAGAGGGGCCAAATCAGATCGTAGAATCTATCAATCAAATTGCCTTTGCAGAAGATGGAACTATATGGGTTCATTCCAGCCACAATCTTTACAGGTATGATCAAAATTTGAAGAAAACGAAAAAGATTCCTTTTAGATCCAAGTACACTGTCTCTCTCTATAGTCCTAAAAAACTGACGTACTTCTATGAAAATGGGGTGAAGGGAGATAACTCCTTTATCAGTCAACCTTCCGGATATTCCACTTTTTTTGGGTTCACAGATTTTCTAAAAGAAAACCTAATAGAAGTTTTCAATCCAAAAAATGAAAAGACATACAACTTTGCGCCAGTTTCAGGTCGGTCAAATTTTTCTAAACTGGATCCTTCAATTCATTCAATTTATGCACCTGTTTATTCTCTAGACAAAAGCCGGGGGAAACTATATCTGACCACTACTTTAGACGATGAAATTTCAATAATAGACCTGAGATCTAAAAAGAAAACCGAAGCTCTCAAAATCCGCCACGAAAACTTCCCCGTACTGAAATCCTCCAGAATTTCTTTGAATAATATAGCTTCTAAGGGCCCAATTAATCTTGGAGCTAAAAATGATAATATTTACGTTTTATCAGATGGAACTGTCCTGTTGGAATACATCAGAGCTATTTCACCTGAAGTTTATGAACAGAAAATAGCTGAAAACCGAAACTATCATCACTTTGGCGATCCATCCTACCGTCGATTGATTTTGATCAGAAATGGTAAACAGGTTGGAGAAGATATCCAATTACCTTATGGGGAGATAGCTATGCTTTTACCTGACGATACGCTTTTAATCAAATTACTAAACCCAGAAGAAGAAGAGGATTTCACTAGATATGGGATTTTTAGATTGAAATAGTTTGGCTGATCATTTACTGAAAATTAGAAATATCTTACTAGGTATTGGCTAAATATGCTAATAATATAGTATCTAATGATCGGGGGTACAGATCGATTAGTTTAACCATAATTACTATATTTAATGAAAAAGTTAAGTTTAGAAATGCTCAGACTTTCTTCAGAAGAGGTGCTCGGGCGAAGTCAGATGAAATGCCCATGAGAAAGGTTTCTCACACAGGGGGATGATTATATAGGGCATTCCATGTGGCAAATAAAAATTAAAATATAAACACATGAAATCAATTGTAGGAGGTGGACGTTTTCGATGTAATTGCTACAACAGTACAGGAAGCTGGACAGGAACTTATTCGGATAAAGCTACAGCTGAGGCCGCTGGTGGGGGACATTGTGAATCAGGTATAGCTCAATGCACAGAAATCAATCAATAACTTGTTTTAAAAGACCCTATCGTAATTTTCAATTTAAGATAGGGTCCTTTTTTTCTGTGCTTAGGAAAAGAGTTTTAGTTATCAAGGTGCTTTGTATCAGCTTGTTATTCTCTTGTAATGATAGTTCTACAATTATTTCATCAAAAGATTCAGTTAAAATTGATACACTTATTTTTGAATCCAAAGATGAAGTCATCGACCTCGGAGAAGAAGGGGAGTTCTTGGCTTATTCAGCGATGTCTGATGATGCGTCAACTTATTCTATTTTCAACCTTGAGAAAAGATTCTTATACACCCTCGATTTAAAAACAAGAAAACTTCTCTCGACCTTAAAAATGCCTTCTGAAGGACCGGATGGTATTGGAGACTGGCTGATAGACTTCCAAAGATTGGATGACCAAACCTTCATTGCTCAAGGTGACAATGTGTTTTATTCTTTTAACCAAGAAGGGAAACTAATGGATAAGATACGGGTGGATCATCTGTTTTATTTTAATCCTGAATTGGCCAAGAAATTTTCGAATATAGGTTTTCTCTATAAAGATGAACTCTTCCACTTCACGACCGGAGAAATCGGTACCATAGAATCGGAGATCATCAGCTATAATTCAAAAAGGGACTCCTTTCTTCTGAGAGGGATTCCTTCTTCCGACTTGGTTAAAAATTTGTCTATGATTTCCATGGTCAAATCCTTTACTTTCTATTCCTCTCCTTCTTTTGTAATCAACGATTTTCCCGGTGGGATTCTAGTCGTAAACCGTGGTTTACCAAATATGACCGCATACCTGAACAATGGGGACACGGTAAACACCAAACCTAACAGCTCAAAATATTTTGAAGACTTGGTGCCGGTTGATGAGATATTCAGAGCTAAAAATGAAACGGAAGAAAAGGAGTTTAAAAAGAAATTAGAAAAGCAAATGAATTTCCTCCGACCTGTGCTGGATGAAAATAATAAAAAGCTCTTTAGGCTTGGCTATCGATTGGCTTCGGATGGTGTTTCTTATGACACCTACTTATTTGAATATGATCTGAACTTAACCTTGACGCGGGAGACCCAATTGGAAGGAATCAAACTCAAACCTAAGAAAATGTTCCTCAGGGATTCGACTTTTTATCTTGCTGTTTCTTTTGAGGATGAGCCTGGGTTATTGATTTTTAGGAGTCCTTTTTAAAACTTAGGCGGTATTCTAAGAGATATTTTGGCTTTTACAAAAAAATCAACCCAATGGAGATTCCCTTCAACTAATTGAGTAAAAATTTACTAGAATCTAGTAAAATTGGTATAGGTATTCAATTGGTAGCCAGGTAATTTTAGAGAATTACAGATCGGATGGTGCGTTCTGGAGTAAGTTCACATCAAAAAAATTACAATAATGAAAAAATTATGTTTAGAAATGCTGAGACTTAGCACCAATGAAATTTTGGAAAGAAGTCAGATGAAGATGATTACTGGGGGAATTGGGTCCGGTTCAAATTGTGAAATCCGTTGTACTCCAGGTCTTCCAAGAGGAACAAGTGTCAATGACTGCTCATTTAACACTATGAATTTTTACTGCCCTCAAGATGAATACCCAAATGCGTCCTGCACTTGTTCATCAGGCGGTATGGGATAATCTTGAAAAAACCAAGAGGCTGTCTCATAAATAGGGAAAGCCTCTGATTTTTACTGGCAGGGATCTCAGTTCAATTTCAAATATTCAATTCTAAGGCTTCTCATTTGAGTCTTGAGACAGCCTCTAATCCTAGTAAAATATGAGCAAACCTATTTATACATCTTTATTAATGCTTTTATGGTTTTCTACAACCTTCGCCCAAGTAAGCCTTAGAAAAGTCTCTGAATTTAAAATTGACAGTTTTTATGAGGTTGGGATATTAGACTATTTTGAAAAGGATCAAATCTATTTAGGATATACAAAAAGTAAGGATGATGGTGTTGAAATCAGCCTTTTTGATGCCAATGGAAATAAGATCATTTCTCGAAATCTTTATGGAGAAGGTCCAAACGAGCATGTTTCTCCTTTGAGTGGTCTTGCCTTTACTGAGGATGGGAATATTTGGGGGAAAACTCCAATTGAAATTTTGCTCTATGACCGTAAATTGAATTTGATTAAAAAGACAAGATTTAATCCGCTCAATACATCTACTATTTATTATCCAAAAAAACTGGCTATACTAAAAAATTCTGTAGGGGAGAATGTGGTGATCACGACTATTACAAATACCTTTTCTTTTTCTTTTGCAAGAAATTTTGAGAGCCTCAATTTAATTGAAGGAGTTAATTTAAAATCCGGAAAATCAACTGGTCTTATTCCGGCTCGGAATATTTCAATTTTTTCCAAAATGGATATTAGTATGAAAAATATGCTTTCTGCCATATATACCCAAAGTCCGGATGGAAAGCAATTATTTGTGACCACAAGTTTTGATAATCAAATTACCATTTTTGATTCCCGGGCTTTGGAGAAGAAGGATCAAATCGAGATTGATCATGAATCATTTGACGCATTGAAAAGCTCTAAGTTGTCCTTATCCTATTTACCTCAGTTTAAAGGTAGAATTTTATCAGCCAGAAACTTCGCTCTCCATGCTTGGGACAATGGTTACTTGGCACTTGAATATCTTAGGGATATCTCAATGGGTATTTTCGAAAAGAAGTTGGCCGAGCTCAAATCCTACGATACTACCCTAGACCCTGATTATCACCGATTGATTTTATTCAAAGATGGGAAACAGATTTCAGGTGATATTCGGATTCCCTATGGTGAGATTCAAATGGCACTTCCGGGCAGCCGTCTTCTTATCCGACTGATCAATCCAGATATAGAAGAAGATTTTATGCGATTTGGAATATTTGAAATAAAATAGTCTGATCTTAATTTTTCCTTACTATGTCACCTTCACCCCTTTCCAAAAAGCTATTCGATCTTTGATTACTGAAGCGGCGGACTTTGGGTCAGGATAGTACCAAGCAGCATCTTTGTTCAGCTCTCCATCTACCAATATACTGTAATAAGAAGCTTGACCTTTCCAAGGGCAGGTGCTATGTGTGTCAGAATCTTTTAGGAATTCTTTTTTTACAGATTCCCGGGGGAAATAATGATTTCCTTCTATGACAACTGTTTGATCCGATTCTGCGATCACCTGATTATTCCAAATAGCTTTCATACGTATTTTTATTAAATGTGAATTCCTCCTGAGATGAGAATAACCCTACTTCTAAAAGAGGTAATTTCATGTTTTATTCTCCGCTGGAACATTGATTAATTCCCGCTTTTCTTATAAAACACCACAATTGATGAAAAAGATTGAAAAAATATTTTTTTGGTACAATCGATTGCGAAATAGTCTAAATCTAATTTCATGTCATGACATGATTTTGTAAATAAGGTAAAATAAAAATTAAATTCTTTAAAATATATCTTTTGCGATATTTCATGTCTTTCGCAATCGATAGCGGGAAATAATTATTGTATTTTCAATAAATGTGCTTGAAAATTGAGGAATATCAAATAAAACATAATTTTTTTTGAAACATTTGTAATTAAAATCCCGTTAGCTACCTTTGTAATGGTTAATTAAACAAAACCATCAGACCCGATGGACCCTGTGACCCAAAATATCCTCCGAATGGATCAGCCATTCCGGGTTACACTAAAACAGAAATCTAAGAACCTATTATACCAATTATTATGAAATCATTAATGACTATGCTTTTTGTTGCCGGGATGGTAACAGGAGCCTTTGCAGCAGGATCAGAAAAGACTGTTGAAATCAGACAGTCAGAACCTTCGAAAGTAACTGTGGCAGTATCAGAAGCGCCACTGGGAACTGTGATTGTAAAAATCATGGATAGTGACAACAGATTAGTATTGAGAGACAGAATCGTGAAAGATGAAGCTTTTGCAAAAAGATACGATTTGACGGCTTTGCCTAAAGGTACTTATTCAGTGGAAGTATTAGATCAGTCTGGAGTTCTAAGAACTGCTACTTTCGAAAACTTCATCGCTGAAACTCCTTCTGTGTATTCAAGAGTGACTAAAGTTGAGGCTAATAAATACCGTTTGCTTGTCAGCAACTTAGACGCTAAAGAAATTACAGTTTCGATTTTCGATGGAGACAAATTGATTCACTCTGAAAGAGTAGAGGATCCTCAGGGATTGCACAAACTTTATACTATTCAGAATGTAGGAACTGACATTCGATTCAAAGTTTCCACAGACAACGGTTTTGACAAATATATGTCTGCCCTTTAATTGAAAACTAACCAATTGTATACAACCCCGCTTTGGTCTGAGGCGGGGTTATTTTTTTGTCTAGGTTTTTTGGCTCAGTATAAAAAGCCAAACAACCAGAGTGGAATCCGCTTCTGATTTCCTCCCTTAATATCCAAAGCCAGATACGCGTTGGGTAAGCCTTTAATTTGTTCAGTACTTTTCGAAGGTCCTCCGATTTCAAAGACATAGCTTTCGTCGATCAAAAAATCGGAGTATTTGGATGAAGTTACGGCATGCACGGTGCTGGTTTGATTGTAGAAAAAGGTTTCTCTGATATTTCCTAAGTCAGGTTGTGTGGGAGAGAAGAGATGAATGAAATTCGGATTGTTTAAAAAGATTTTTTCCGGCTTTTGTAAAAAGCTTGTACCCTTCGCATCAGATCTCAACAAATTTAGAATTTGTGCTTGATCTAAATAATCTAAAAGCCTCAAAATGGTGTTTCTGGGGGCTTCTAATTTTTCTGAAAGCTTGTTAATATTAGGGGTGAAAGGGACTGATTCACTGATGACAAAAAGTAGTTTTTTCATGGTTCTTACAGTGGAATGCTGCAAATCTTCAAAAGGTGCTATATCCGTTTCAATTACTAGATTGATGGTTTCTTCCAACTTTTGGTAATAAGTGCTTTTTGCTTCTCTGAAAAACGGGAAGAATCCATATTTTAAATAGTTTCCAAAATCTTCTGGATAATTTATTATATCCAATATCTCCGGTCCGATTGTCGAATGTTTTTGAATAATATCCTCCAAGGAGAGCTGCTGGATAGTTAATTTTTTCTCAAAAAGTAAAAACTCTCTGAAAGAAAGGCCATTCAATTTATAAACAGATGCTCTTCTTGATAAATCCGCATTTCCTTTTGACAAGTCAAGAATAGAGGACCCTGTGGCAACTACCTGTATATCAGGATAATCGTCGTAAAGTTGCTTAAGGTCTTTTGACCAATAAAAGTAACGGTGTACTTCATCTAACAAGAACAATCGAATGCCCTCTTGATAGAGTGTATAGATAGTTTCAATTAATCTATTGGACTCAAAGAAAAAATCATCTAAGCTTAAATAAATTCCCTTAGTATTTGAATCTGAAAGGTATTGCAGTAGGAGAGTTGTTTTTCCAACACCTCGGTACCCCAAGATCAATATCAGCCGTTGGCTCCAGTCAATTTTGTCAAATAAGTACCGCTTAGGTTTCCCTTTTACAAGCTGAATTTTTCTGTCTGACTTTTCTATGAGATGCTTCATAGGCGATTTCTTGAGAAAGCAAAAATATAAAATGGTTTTTTAAAAAACTATTTTGTAATAATGCTTTTTATAAAAAGCAAAATATGTATTTCATTGTTATATGGAAGTTTAATGATGTAGGCATAATGAGTTGTTAAAAAAATGCCTTTTAATTTTAGGTAGATCTATTGAAAGCTAAGGACTCTGTTCGCAACACGTTTTCCCAAATTTTCAGCTTTCTTCAAAAATATCGGATCAAGTGAATCCATTTGAAAGGGGCCTTCATCGGTGATTGCGGAAGCTCCAAAAGCTGCTTCGACTTCTTCCCCACCCATGACTAACAACCCGTGAATTAGCATAGACTTCAAGATAGAAAGCAGGACTCCTTCTTCGCCGATAGAGATTCCTCCTCCGGTAGAAAAAGCTGCCCCTATTTTATCTTTCAAGGGTCTCCCTTCAAAAGGCCATGAATTGATGAATTCCAAAACTGGGGGTGCCGGATTGCCATTGTACACTGGTGAACCTAAGATGATACCTTTTGCTTGAAGTAAATCTTCGACCTTTACATCTTCGATAGCCAATAAAAGTACTTCTACTGAATCGACAGAGTTGGCTCCTCTTGCTACAGCCTCTGCCATTTGTTGTGTGTTTCCTGATTGTGAAAAATAAGTGATTAAAATCTTCGGCCTTTCCTGAGCATATATCCCCACCGAGTAAAAAAGAAGAGTAAAAGTGAAAATGCAGCGTAGCATAGTGACATATTTACCTTGAATATAAGGATTTGAGGGGAGAAAAAGAGTTCAACTCCTTTAGAGTTGAGATGCGCCAAATTTGAGCGTCATCATACCACCAGTTTCACTGGCGGTTATTGAGAGGTTTAACCACTTCGTGGTTAATTGATTCATTGTCTAAAACTTTACAAAAAAATCCCGCCAATAATTATTAGCGGGATTTATGTTTTGTCATTCAGATTTCCTTACTTCTTCCAACTAGCTTTTCCACCTTTGGCGGAATCGACGCTGATGCTGTAATTAGATCCTGAGGATACAATCCAGCGAACTTTCACCGCACTCATTCCAGGGATATTTTCCACCGCAATTTTTTCCGGTGAGTGTTTTTGTTCTTTATAGCGTTTGAAATCCTCGTCCTCTACTACAAATCCAGCCACCACTTTTGCACCGGAGATGCTCACATAGTCTGGTCTTTCGATATTGTATTTCAAATCCTGAGAGGAATGCGTAGGCATCATTCTTTCATTGAAAATGGTCGCTGTGATTGCTTTCAGTCCGCCTCCCAAATCTTCCTCCTTTACATCCATGACAGAAAGTTTCGGAGTATGATAAGCGTGGTAAATAGTAAAGGCAGAATTTCTGTGTGCGTCTTGCTCCATCAAGAAGCCTGGATGGGCTCTTCCAAAGGTTTTCTTGAAACCACCAATCTCGATCTCTCCAAACTGTGGGTGCTCATAACTTTTCCAATCCACAAAGGCATCACCAAAAGTCAAAAGCTGATCTACTTTCAATTGTTCTTCCTGATTGCCTCGACCTGCATTCTGATGGAAGTATAAATAGGAAATCATCAACTCATTGGAATAAGTGAATATCCCACGGTTTCCATAAAACCAATCCAATTCGCCTCCAAATACGGAATAAAGGTCCTTGTAAACTGTCAAATACCTATATCCTGGCATCATTTCTTCACCTTTTTTTGCAATGGCATCATAAATTCTGATATCCTCACGATTGTAGGTATTGACATCCTCCTCAGCACCTGGGCCTCTTAGGATCATTCCTCCGTAGTTATGATAACTCTGGGCACCGGCAATGTTTGGATGCTTCATCACAAACTCCATCACAGAGCGGTTTTCTGGTAAAGTGAAAGGATAGCGAAGAGCTCCTCTTTGAATATAGTCAGGTTGCCAATTCCAGCCCCAATCTCTGTTGGGATCGTAATAACCTACATCATCATCATTGATTCTTCCGTCTCCATCGAGGTCGGTTCCTTCCTGTCCCAGCATCTCATATTCTCCTACCTGATCAGGACCTACAGCTACCAATCTTCTGGGATCCAATGGGTCTTTGATATATCTGCCGGTTGGTGATTTTCTAATCATCATGGTGATATGTCCATCTCCATCTAAGTCATCCATTTCATCTTCACCTGCCAAGCCATCTCCGTCATTATCCAGCTTCATTACACCAGAGCGAGGAGTGTTTTGAGTATTTGGCTTCAAAAAGAAATCATTTCTAGCATCCGGGTTAATCGTAGGCGTGATATAGAAAGTTTTATCCTTTAGGAGTTGCTGGATAAACTCATTGCTTCCATGCATTTCCGTCAAATACCAGGCTGTGTACAAGGCAAACTCGGCACCCTGAATTTCATTGGAGTGAATATTCCCGTCAATCCACATGGCTGGCTTGTCTGTATCTTTTCCGGATTCAAAATCTGTAATGGTCAGAGTCATAATATCTCTTCCTTCATAAGATTTTCCGATGGCTTCTATTTTTGCCAATTTGGGATGTGCTTTTGCGATTTTTTGCATGACATCCACCAGTCCTTCGTAAGTATAATACCTGTTCCAAGCGGTTTCTACTTTAGGTTGATGGGGTGTGCCCACTGCCCTGAAAAACTTTTCCTGAGCCTGGCTTTCTATTTGGCCAAAGCCTAATGCACTCATGGCCAAGGCAAGAATTAAGTTCTTTGTTTTTATCTGTTTCATGGCTTAGAGTTTGAAAGTTGCGTTGATAAAGCCCACATGAGGTGCTCCTGCTTTGATGCTGACATCTCCTTTTCCTCTGATGATCCAGCTCAAACTGCTTTTTCCGAAAGCATCGATGGAGTCAATCAGTTGGATTTTTTCTCCGGAAATCACTCTGTCCGCCGGAGCATTCATATCCACACGGATTTTGCGAAGCCACCTGGATCTTTCTCCCATTTCTGAATGTGTAGGAAGTGGAGAGTTGTTAAATAAATCCAAACTCACACGGGTTAAACCGTTCCCCAAAGATTCAATCTTCAAATTCTGCACTTGTAATTTAGGCTGCATTTCAGCCAGCTTAAGAATGAAATCGGTATGTTCTTCAGCGATTTTTTCTACTTTTTCAAAAGGAGGGTTGTGCATGACAAATGGCTTAATACCTCCCACTTCTACTTTTTTGCCAGGGAAATCTGGATGTGAAATTTCCTTCCAAGGAACAAAGACATCCTTCCAGCCCAGTGAATCAGCCCAGGCTAAATAGGTAGCTTCAGGATTGCTTTTTCCTTTATATTCAGGAGTCCAGTAAGCAGGAGTGCTATAACTCAAGCGGGCAAAATGGAAATAAGCCCACTGGAAAAAGTCCCCGTCTGTGCCCTGATTTGTTTGCTGATAGGCTTTCTGAGAAACAGTTTCATTGTAGATCCCGGAAACCATAGCATTTATTGCCTGATCTTTCTCCAGAATAGAAGTGACTACCCGCTTTCTTGCTTCACCTGCATTGTATTTCAATGGAGATGAAAGATTGTTTGCAGGCGAAAAGGTCACAAAGGCAAAAATGTTCCATTGGTCAAAAAGATAGTCCAACATGGCTCTAGATTCTGGCTGAGAGACAGGAATATCACCTGCCAATGGCTGGAAAACCGGGAATTTATAAGTTAAGGACTTGTTGAATGCAATACCCTCCTTCAAGTCCTCGGCAAACTTTCCATCCTGATCATCGTCTTTGCTTTCCTTGTAAACGAAATACTTTCCAGCTTCTCCCTTGCTTCTATCTGCTTTGACCAGTACCCGATCATCTTCTTTGGATAGCATGTAGTCTCCCATTGGATCTTCAACTCTCATCCAGGTAATGTATCCATCTCCATTGAGGTCTGTATAGCCATTTTCTCCTGCCTTGCCATCACGATCATGGTCTACAGATGCTGCATTTCCCCTTCTTTCATATTTCAGAGAAGCATGATATTGCTCATAAGCATCAGGAGACATATTTGGGAAAATATAAAATGTGGTATTCTCCAATGCAGATGCATGTTTGCTAATCAGGTCTTCAGCAAATCTTGTAGCCAGTTCTACGCTGAGAACGTGAAATCCTTCTACCCCGCCGACTACTGCAATAGCTGGCTTTTGGTCTTTATCGCCAGTACCAACTTTCAAAACCCAAATATCTTTTCCCCCCGGGGTTTTGGTAAGGGACTTTAATTCAGCAGAGGCATTGGAGCCTATTCGCTGCAGGCGCTGATTGAGCTGGCTCAGTGTGGGATAATCGGATTGAGCAGAAGCTGCTCCCGACCAGGCCATACCGACAGCCATCAGGCAACCGAGTACGATTTTTTTCATAAATCAATTGAGTTTAAAATTCTGTTTTGTATGATTTTTCAAAGATTATTTCTCCTGAATTTTATTAAAAATTAAGGACAAAATGCAGGTCTGTTTTTCTGGAAGCCATAAATATGCGTGAGTGGGAACAGCTTTGGATAAATGGCGGGAAGCATTTTTTTGTTGTTAGGTTCACGATTTTTCGTTTATTTGAGTTAAACCCATCAACCTTTATGTATCAAAAAATTGCCCTTGCAATAGCATTTTCACCTCGAATTGAGGCGCTTATTGCTGAAGTCAAAAGGCTGGTATTGCTTTTTGATTCGGAATTGATTCTGATTCATGTAGGTGTTAAAACGCCCGAATTAGAGAAAAAGCTGACTGAATTAATTAAAAAAAACCAATGTGATCCTGCGAAATCCAAAGTCTTGTGGAAGGAAGGAAAGCCTGTAAAAATGATTCTTCAGGCTTGCAGAGAGGAAAAGGTGGATCTATTGGTTGCCGGAGCTTTGAAACAAGAAGGTCTGTTTAAGTATTATATGGGTTCTGTCGGGAGAAAAATCATCAGAAAATCTCCCTGCTCGGTACTGACCCTGATCGAGCCAAGAGTTAAAACCTCCGAATTTTCCAGAGTGGTCATCAATGGAACCCAACTGGAAATTACCCCTCAAGTGATCAAGCATGGCTTGGAGTTTTCAAAAGTGGTCAAGGCAGACCAGGTGTCTATTTTGAATGAAATCAAAATGTATGGTTTGCAAATGGGAACGGCTAGTGAGGATTCGGAAGAAGAAATTGCTCATACCAGAAGACAGCTGGTTCAGAATGAGATTGACTATGTGGAGCAAATTCTTAAAGACCTAGATAAAGGAAAGTTGAAAATTAATATAAAAGTTACCGGAGGAAAATGGGCTGTGGAGTTGGCAAGGTTCTGTGAAAAAACTGATGCCAATCTGTTGGTAGTAGGAGACGAGAGAAAGCTCAATTTCTTTGATAGGATTTTCCCGCATGACTTGGAAGAGCTGCTCAGCACCCTTCCTTGCAATCTTTTAATCGTAAAAAAATAAACCTCCATGGAAACGTTAAACCATAAGGAGGTCATCAATCTCCTCCTCCAACTTGCGGCTATGTTGATCATGGCCAGAGTTTTTGCTGAGATTGCCAGAAAATTGAAGCAGCCTGCTGTGGTAGGCGAAATATTAGCAGGTATTGTTTTGGGACCCACTATTTTGGGTTCTTTGATGCCGGGCTTTCAGGAATATCTGTTTGGTTCGCATGAAATGTCCAATATAGCATTGGATGGATTTGTGCAGATTTCTGTGGTCTTGCTCCTCTTCATTGCTGGACTTGAAGTGGAACTGCAGATTGTCTGGAGTCAAGGGAAAAATGCACTCAAAATTGCGGTAGCCTCCATGGTGCTTCCCATTATTGCTGGGTTTGTAGTAGCCTATGCCTTCCCGGAGTTTTTGGGAGTCAATATTAATGACAGGATAGTAGCTTCTACCTTCTTTGGTTTGGCCATAGGAATTACGGCTTTGGCAGTGGTTGCCCGGATTTTGATGGATTTGAATTTATTCAAAACTCAAACCGGACTTCTGATCATAGCCGCTGCGATGATTGTGGATGTATTAGGTTGGATTGTGTTTTCAGTGATTCTTTCTCTATCGGAATCAGGAAGTGGAGGCTTGGGAGTCTGGCCAACTATCGGTCTGACGCTGGCATTTACCTTAATCATGCTGACTATTGGCAAAGGCTTGATCAATAAGACACTTCCTTGGGTCAACAAGAAAATGGCCTGGCCGGGAGGCTTATTGTCACTTTCTTTAGCCATTTGTTTTTTGGCAGCATCTTTTACAGAGTTTATAGGAATTCACGCCATTTTCGGAGCCTTTATTATCGGCGTAGCCTTGGGAGATTCGGAGTATTTGACCGAAAAAGCCAAGGAGATTCTTCATCAGTTTATCAATAATATTTTCGCTCCCATATTCTTTGTTTCAATTGGATTGAAGGTGAATTTTATTGAAAGTTTTGATTTGGGAGTGACGGGAGTGATTGTCATCGTCGGCTTATTGACCAAGTATTATGGAGCCTACTTTGGAAGTAGATTGGCCCAAGTTCCTAGAAGAGAGTCGATCATTGTGGGTTTCGGCTTGAGCACCAGAGGTAGCATGGATATCATATTGGGGTTGATTGCATTGGAATCTGGCTTGGTTTCAGACTCTCTGTTTATCGGTTTGGTGATTTTGGCATTAGTTTCTTCCATTGCTTCAGGTCCTTTGATGGGCTGGGCAGGTAGGCTCAAAATCTAAAAGCTTTTATCAATGTCATATAAGTCGGTTCAATTGGCTTGATTTAACTTTCTCTCGTAATTTTGAGTTGTAAAGGTTCAACACCCATTATCAAACAATAAATCATGGCCAAAAGCGGAAAAATTGGCGTTTTACTCGTCAATTTAGGGACTCCAGATAGCACCAAAACTGGAGACGTAAGAAAATATCTTCGGGAATTTTTGATGGATGGAAGAGTGATTGACTTTCCATTTATTCCCCGTTGGATGTTAGTGAATTTGATTATTGCGCCTTTTCGGGCTCCAAAATCCGCTAAAGAATACAGAAAACTCTGGACGGACAGGGGATCACCTCTGCTTTTTCATACAGAAGACTTAAAAGAAAAACTGGTTGCCAAGCTGGACGCTGAGGAGTATTTGGTTTCCATGGCTATGCGCTACCAAAGCCCAAGTATTGAGTCAGGATTGAAAGAGTTGATGGATGCTAAGGTGAGGAAGATCATCGTTCTGCCACTTTTTCCTCAATATGCCTCTGCAACCAATGGTTCCGTGATTGACAAGGTAATGGAAATTGCTCGAGGCTGGCAGATTATTCCTGAGATTACCTTTATCAGCAATTTTGTAGAGCATCCATTGTTCATTCAGGCGTGGGAAGAATTGGGTAAGGAGATGATGCAGCAAGATCAATATGATCGTTACCTCTTTTCTTATCATGGATTACCAGAGAGACAAATCCGGAAGGGGTCGGTGGATAATTATTGTAAGTTGGGAGCCTGCTGTAATAAATACGGTCCTAAAAACCAATTTTGTTACCGAGCTCAATGCTTTCATACCACACGCTTAGTGGCCGCAAAACTGGGATTGCCGGAGGACAAAGTCATGACTTGTTTTCAGTCCAGATTAGGTAAGGATCCTTGGATCAAGCCTTATACTGAAGATGTAATCAAAGAGCTCGCAGAGCAAGGAGTCAAAAAAGTATTGGTCTTCTCGCCGGCATTTGTGGCGGATTGTTTGGAAACTACCGTGGAGGTAGGCGAAGAATACAAGGAAGAGTTTGAGGAGTTAGGAGGCGAAAAATGGGATTTGGTTCCAAGTCTAAACTCTACTGATACTTGGATAGACTGTGTGAAAGATTTGGTGGAAACACATTCTTGAAAAGTCTGAAAGCTGAAGTTGGAAGGCTGAAATTGGAAGGCTGAAAGCTGAAATGAGAAGGCTGAAAAGTAGGCAGTAGGTAGAAAGCAGTGCCGTCACCGCGAGGAACGAAACGGTCTCAAGAAGTCTGAAAGCTGAAGTTAGAAGTCTGAAATTCAAAGTGAGAAAGCTGAAGTCTAAAAGCTGAAATGAAGAAAGGGAGTGCTTGAGGGGAGACTTTGTAAAATTTTAATCCGAATAAAAGTATCCAACATAAAATAGATTAGGGAAACTGAATTAATGTCTCTTCTTTGACTCCATCTAAAAAAAGCCAGCTCTTATTGATTTTTGGGATTGCTTTGATTTCTATCAATTTGCGAACCTCTATCGCGTCTGTGGGACCACTAATTCCATTCATTCGGGAGGATTTGGATATTTCGAATGGACTGGCTGGGTTTCTTACCACGCTTTCATTGATCACTTTCGCGATCTTCTCCCTCTTTGCGCCATCAATAGGAAAACGTATTGGGAATGCAAGAGCGATATTTCTGGGTATTTCCCTGCTGACAGTTGGTGTAATTATTCGAGTATTGGGGGGAACAACCCTGCTTTTTGTTGGAACTGCCTTGACTGGAATCGGGATTGTCATTGCCAATGTGCTAATGATTCCCCTTTTCAAAGCCAGAATTCCGGAAAAAATGGGTTTGATGACCGCAATTCTATCCACGGGCATGTCGCTTTTTGCCGCCATCGCTTCTGGACTGAGCGTACCTTTGGCTGTAGATTTAAATTTGGGTTGGAGAGGCTCTTTAGCTTCTTGGTCTCTGGTTATGCTATTGGCCTTGGCTGTTTGGTTTCCTCAAGTAAAATTGAAGCCCAAAGCTGCAAATTTGAGCAATGAGGCTATCAAAAATGTCTGGAAATCCACCCTCGCTTGGCAGGTCACTTTGTTTATGGGTGCTCAATCAGTCATGTATTTTACCATGGTCACCTGGCTTCCTGACATGTTGATCTCAAGAGGAATGAGTCCTGTATTAGCCGGGATTGCTTTATCTTATGCCCAGCTTATTTCGCTTTTGGGGACCTTTTTCGCTCCTAATTTTTTGATCAAGCAAAAAGAACAGACTGGAGTAATAATCGGTGTTGGCTTGGCTTATTTCTTAGGCTATGGATTGCTTTTCATTGAGCTGGATTGGGTTGCCTTTGTATCATTGACCATCATAGGAATAGGGAGCGGTGCCAGCTTGAGTATTGCATATACTTTAATTTCTCTTAGAACCATTGAGGATAGGACTACGGCCAAGCTTTCCGGAATGGTTCAATCTGCAGGTTATGTTTTAGCTGCTTTAGGCCCACTTTTATTCGGGATTTCTTTGGATTTGATCGGAGATTGGGATTTGTTGATTTGGTTTTTGATCATCATGACGGCTCAATTCTTGGCGTTTGGTATTCCAGCCGGTCGAAATAGAAAAATCTGAGTTTGGAAGATATTCTTCTCGCCTTGCCGGGAAAGTGGTACCTTTGTGCTTTCATCAAGACCGAAGGCAAATGCAAGATTTCTTATACGAATTAGGGGTTTCCGAACAGCTTTTCAACTATGTCATCATGCCTGCTTTGATATTCATAGCTAGGGTCGGAGATGTATCGATTAATACCCTTCGCATCATGTTTATGATGAGCGGAAAGCGGAATGTCGCTCCTTTTTTAGGGTTTTTTGAAGCGCTCATTTGGTTGCTCGCTATCGGGCAAATCTTCCAAAATATCAATAATCCTATGTCCTACATTGCCTATGCTGCCGGCTTTGGTACAGGAACTTACGTAGGTATGTTTTTCGAAGAAAAATTGGCCTTGGGGAGAGTGTTGGTAAGAATCATTACGCCAATTTCTGAACCCAAATTATTAGAGTTTATGAAGGAAAGAGATTACAGGTTTACCAGTGTGGGAGCGGAAGGAAGGTATGGAAAAGTGAATCTACTTTTTACTGTGATGAAGCGGGAGAATCTTCAGGAATTCATCGCAAAGGTTAAGGAAATCGATGAAAAGGCTTTTTATACGATAGAAAGCGTAAAGCGGGTTTCAGAGGATGAATTGAATGTGATGGAGGACAGGCCACGATTCAAATCCAGATTATTTAGTAAAGCCAGGACCTGATGGGCAATAGCTGGTTTCAGTTTCAGCAGTTTCGGGTGGAACAGGATCGCTGTGCCATGAAGATTTCTACCGATGCAGTCCTTTTAGGATCATTAGCGGAGGGGGAAGATGCCAAAACTATTCTGGATATAGGAACTGGGACAGGTGTCATTTCTTTGATGTTGGCCCAGCGCTTTGAGCAAGCAAATATTTTTGCAATAGAAATTGATCAAGATGCCTTTGAGCAGGCTAAGATGAATTTTGAGCAAAGCATTTTTTCTGATAGGATAGAGATTTTACAAGGGGCAATTCAGGATTTGAAGAAGAAGTCCTCTTTCGATTTGATCGTTTCAAATCCTCCATATTTCCCAGATCATTTGAAATCTCCAGATTCTAAGAGAAACCAAGCATTACATACCGACAGTCTATCATTTGAGGATTTAGCAAGTTCAGTAGACCAGCTTTTGAGTAAGGATGGCGCGTTTTGGGTGATATTGCCACCGCGCCAAATGGCAGAGTTAGAGTTGATATTTTCGAAACTTGGTTTTAACTCTGGAAAGGACATACATGTACAGGATAGACCTGGCAAACCTATTCACAGAATAGTGAGATCCTTTCACAGAACTATTCAAGAAAAGAGGCAAACTCGAATTTTCATAAAAGAAGATTCTGGAGACTATTCGGAGCTTTATAAAAGCCTTATTTCTGGATTTTTATTAGGTTTTTGAAAGGATCGCGTTCAAAAACTGAGGTTGAATGTTAAATCCCTGAAAGATTCAGGTTCAAGGGTTGTAATAAATAGGTATTTCTCTATTTTTGGAGACTTATTAGCTACCCCAGTTTTATGAAAAAAATTCTGTCTCTTTGCTGTTTAGCAATGCTTTTTTTGGGATGGGCCTGTACCGAAGAAAATGAAACCACATTTGTAGTCACTGAAGAAATACTATATGCCAGTGGTGAGCAAGTTCGACTTTTGGGAAGGGTAATCAGTAATCAATCCGTGCAGGTTCAGGATCATGGTTTTTACCTTTCTAAAGACCCTAATTTTGCATCGCCCATCATCTTGTCTTTAGGGGCAAAGGATGGCCCTGGAAGGTTTATCGGGCAAGTATCTGATTTGGAAGTTAATCAACTCTATTATGCCAAATCATTTTTCAATACCGGCGCAGGAGATGAATTCGGAAATGTACTTGAAGTTCGGACTTTACCGGTTGGTCTGGAGTCATTTAGTCCCGCTTTTGGGGCTACTGGACAGGAGATGACCATTATCGGAAGAAACTTCACCAAAGACACCAAAGTGTTTTTTGGCTCTGTGGAAGCTCAAATCATCAGCATTACCCTAGAAAGCAGAATTCGGGTAAGAATACCTGCCCCTAAGGATGGTGTGACGGTTCCTATCAAAATTCAGGTTCAAAATAATGTAGTAGAGTTTCCTGAAAAATTTGAATATAGAGTAGGTACTTATGAATTAATCACCGCTTTTCCTCAGGAAATAAAGGTTTACGACAATGTGTTTTTCCAGAGAAACTCAGGTCTTCATATAGGTTTAGGGTCTGAAAGAAGACTTTTTCAATTAGAATATTTCCAGCGATATGATATAGCAACTAAAACTTGGGATAGAGTGGAATTCCCCGGCTCTCCAAGGTCTTATGCTTTTTTCACGGACAACTATATTGGTGGAGGAACTGCCAGACTTGGAAATCCCATTGTCATAAATTCCAGCTTTTGGAGGATTACAGACTCTGGTTTTGAACAATTGGGTGATTTACCTTTTGAAAGTAGGGAGTCTTTAGCTTTTGAAATTAACTCCACGCTCTATGTTTTGGGAACTAAGCAAAGTAATGAGGCATCTTTTAGAAAGTATAATCCTGTAACCAAAGTTTGGAGTTCGCTAGGAACACCTCCTGAGAATTTCAATGCAGAAAATGCTCACTTTATCTATCAAGGGAGAGCCTATGTAATCGGGAAAGATAAATCAGTTTGGTCCTATACTCCATCCAGCGATTCTTGGCAAATAGTTTCCAGTTATCCAGGCGGACTGGGTGATGGATATGGAATGGGCAGAGTAATCGGAGATAAGGCTTATGTTGGGCTTTATCGCAGATCAGATGAATTGTGGGAGCTTAATCTGAATACCCTTACATGGAAACCCAAAAATCCGATGCCGGGCTTACCTCAAAGTATTTTGGTAGGGCACTTCGTCAAAGATGGAGTATTATACATTATGCGAGTCCCAGACATTACCTTGGCAGGATCATATCCTATGAATATGTACAAATTTACACCTGAGGGATTTTAAAATTTGACTATGAAGCGACTTTTACCTCTTATACTTTTCTTGCTCACGCATGTGGCTTTTACCCAAACCCAACCCAAAAGGGAGGTAGTCGGTAGAGATATTGGGCAATTGAAAAACATCAAAATCTCAGGGAGAATAATGGATGAGATTACAGGTGAAGCACTGGTAGGTGCTACTGTAACAGTACCTGAATTGAACGTCACCCGGATCACTGATTCCAATGGAGGATTTGAACTAGTTCTTGACCGGGCTGAATACATTTTGGAGTTTAGATATGTGGGATATGAGACCATCAAATATCCCATCGTTGCAGTAGGAGATGGAAGAATTTCCATTCGGATGCTTCAAGAAGATTTTCAGTTGGACGATGTGGTTATTTTTGGAAGAGATCCGGAGAAAAATATTCGATCAACCGATATGGGGGCGATTACATTGAGTATGAACTCGATCAAGGAACTCCCTCCATTCCTCGGGGAAGTGGATATCATTCGCTCTATGGCTACGCTTCCAGGTGTTTCGCAAGTTGGTGAGGCCGCAGCAGGATTGAATGTACGTGGAGGAGGGGCAGATCAAAACCTAATTCAGTTTGCCGGGGCTCCAATTTATAACCCAACTCACCTTTTTGGGCTTTTTACTTCTTTCAATGCGGATGTGGTCAATGATGTGACTTTATACAAGTCAGTAATCCCAACACGCTACGGGGGCAGGGGTTCATCCATTTTGGATATTCTACCAAAAACCGGAAGTATTGACAAATGGGGAGGAGACTTGATGTTGAGTAATTTTTCTGGAAAAATCGGGGTTAATGGACCGCTTATCAAGAATAAATTATCTGTCAGGGGAGGCTTTAGAGGCTCCTATATCAATTGGTTTTTAGGTGCTTTGAGCAATCCTGACTTGAATAATTCTCAGGCGAATTTTTATGATGGCAATTTGGTGATTTCAGCTCCTATTTCTGAAAACAATGAATTCACCTATAGCTATTACACCTCTTACGATGATTTTGCTTTTGCCTCAGATACTACAATTTCCTGGAAAAATAATTCTCACTCTCTTCAGTGGAAAAGCAAGTTTGGCGAGAAGTTGAGCCTAGAGGCGTTGGGTTATTATACTCAATATGATTACAGCATCTTTAATCGATCAGGGATCAATGATTTTGATTTGAATTCAGGAATTCAAGATTTCGGAATTAAGGCATTCATGACTTACCAGATCGGAGAAAATAACAGATTGACTTTTGGCGGTGACTTCAAAGATTTAACTATACAGCCCGGTGAATTGATCCCCTCCAGCGAACAGGAATCTGGAATATTGCCTAAAAAGGTGCAGGATGAATTTGGTAGGGAATCCGGGGTACATTTTCAGCATGAACTGGAATTCGGAGAGAAAATTGGGATATCCTACGGCTTAAGGTATGACATGTATCAGTATTTGGGACCAAGGACGGTGAGACAATATGCCGAAAACCAACCCAAATCTGAAGGTTCAGCTATTTCGGAAAGAAGCTATGCGGATGGTGAAAACATTATTTCCTATGATGGACTTGGTCCTAGGGGCTCGATTCGCTACTCGCTTTCCAAATACAGCTCTATCAAAGCTGGATACAACAAAATGTATCAATTCATCCATTTAATTTCCAACACAGCAACCATTGCGCCGACAGATGTTTGGAAGTTGAGTGATGAGTTTTTAAAGCCTCAGATCGTAGATCAATACTCCTTGGGATTTTATAACAATTTCAAGGGGAATATATTCGAGACTTCTATTGAGGTCTACTACAAGGACATTCAAAATGTGGTGGAGTATAAAGATGGTGCTAACCTAATCCTTCAAAATCATATTGAAACCGAGCTTGTTCCTGCACAGGGCAGAGCGTATGGGATTGAGTTGTATGTGAAAAAGAATTTGGGAAGATTGACAGGTTGGGTGTCCTATACCTATTCCAGAAGCTTGAGAAGAGTAATTACACCATTTGAGGAAGAAATGATCAACGATGGCGAATGGTTTGCTTCTAATTTCGATAAGCCTCATGATTTGACATTGATCGGAAATTACAAGGTTTCCACCAATACCTCTATTTCTGCAACTTTCGGATACAGTACAGGGAGACCAGTTACTTTTCCTGAGGCCAAGTTTGATTACTCTGGGAATAATCTAGCTTTCTTCGACAGAAGAAATGAACAGAGACTTCCGGATTTCCACCGGCTGGACTTTTCAGTGAATTTTAAGTTGAAAGGAAAAGGCAAATTCTACGATGGTGATTGGACTTTCTCCATTCTCAATGTATACGGAAGAAGAAATCCATTCTCTCTCTTTTTTGTGGATGAAGCAGGAGCACCTCCTCAAGCCCTCCGTTTGGCAGTGTTGGGAGTTCCTTTACCAAGTTTAAGCTATTCAATTAAGTTTTGAGATGAGAGTATTTAAAAAGCTTTTTTACGTCCTTTTGATGCTGCCTATGGCCTGCATTGATCCCTATGAAGTGGAAGTTGGGGAAGGGGAGCAATTGCTTACCATAGAGGGAATGATTACCACACAGCCGGGTAGACAGGTAATTCGACTGACAAGAAGTGCTACTTATGGTTCTGTATTTGAAGGGCTGATACGGCCAGTCACAGGTGCTACGGTTATTGTAAGAGATGATTTGGGAAATGTAGTTTTTCTAGCTGAGTCAGCAAATGATAGGGGAGCTTATTTTACACCTGAAAATTTTGCTGCCCAGCTTGGACGAAGCTACACCTTGCAGATACAAACGCCAGATGGAACCGTCTATACTTCTTTTCCTGAGAAAGTTAATGCAGTGCCTGAAATCAATAACCTCAGTGTTCAGACTGTTCGGATTCCTGTAGAAGGAGAATTGAATGATAGATCGGGAGTTCAGTTGATAGCAGAGATCAATGATCCTGTGGATGAAAATAACTTCTACTTCTGGCGAAATGGTCCGTCAGTTTACGTTTTGGAAACCAGGCCTGACCTATTTACCCCTCGACCATCTGATGCTAACCCAAGTCGTGATCCTCAGCCCAAACCTTGTTGTATTGCATGTTTTAGATCAGAACAAGTCAGTAACCAAAGCATATTCATCGCAAATGATGATAATTTCAATGGCTTAACTACTAGGATCCCAGTTGCATTTATTGAGGATGACGGCTTGCGATTTGTCAAGACCTACCGGATAGATGTGAGGCAGATGAGCATTTCACAAGAGGCCTATCGTTTTCTTAGGTTGGTAAAGCAACAAACAGAGATCAGCGGCTCGGTATTTGATCCTCCTCCTGCTAGTATTCGTGGTAATATGATTAATTTGGAAAATCCTGAAGAAGTGGTTTTAGGTTACTTTATAGTAGGCGCAGAGACGGTAAGGAGAATCTATATCGATCAGAATGATTTAACCTTCCGACAAAATAAAGCTATTATTCCCGACGATTGCAGGGAAGTTCCGGGCGCCCAAGTAGCTCCGCCTGCTGATTGGAATCCTTAATCTGAACTCCGGTCTATGGCTGGAATTCAGATTTTTCTTGGAATACTATCCCTCTTTTTTCCAACTCTTCCAGTATGGGTAGGTAGATTTCTGGGAGGATGGGTAGATGCAATCCGCTTAGTTTTATTTTTCCATCCAAAAATAAATCCACCGCAATAGCGAGGGGTAATCCTACAGTTTTAGCCATGGCGGTGTAGGTCGAATCCTCTCCGAAGCAGACTAAACTTGATGTGAGCATCTCTTTTCCTTGATCAGTTTCTAGTTCGAACAAATGCTGCATCACGATCATATCCCGATCTTCTTTCCCCAAAGCCCAATCGATTTCCAAAATTGCTTGAAGTAAGGAGGCGGGACTTCCGGATGTTTTTGGCAGCTTTCGATCACTAAAAAATCCCAGCCATTGTAATTTTTCAAAGGTTGGGAAGTCCAAATCTTGGATCAACTCTCCTAGTTTTTCTTCCACGGAAAGTTGAGAGTCATAGGGTAAAAATGCATTGATGAAATCCCGCAGTGTACTGTTTTCAGGAAAATTCACCTCAAAACTATCATCTGTCATCCCCAACTGAACGAATACATTCCAAGCTTTGCAGTAACCGGCCCTTCTTAAAGTTCCTCGCAGCAAGGTTGGGATATTTTCCAGACCATATACTTTTCTATAGCTTAAGGAATCCCGGTTGGCATAGCCATCAAAATCTCCCAATCCTTCAAAATGTATGGATTCCAGCCTCTTATAAAGTTGATGATAAGGAATGAATTTAAGGTCTCCTTTTTCTATATAACGCGAAGTTCCCTGACCTGCCAATACCACATTTCTTGGGTTCCAGGTGAATTTATACTTCCAGGGATTATCTTCCGATTCGGGTGCAAGAAGTCCTCCGCAGTAGGATTTGAAAGAGGTGATTTGATGCCCTTTTTTCTTTGCTTCATCAATAATTTTCATGGCAGACATGTGATCTATTCCTGGATCCAAGCCACATTCATTCAAAAAAAACAATCCTTTTTCACTGATCTCTGAAGCCATCTTTTTCAAATCCTCAGATTCATAGGAGGCAGAGAAAAAATGCTTGCCTAAATCCAAACAGTCTTTGGCAATTGTTGGGTGCATAAAGGCAGGAAGCATGGAGATCACCAGGTCGGATTCCTGAATAAGCGATTTTCTTTTTTCAGGATCGGAAACATCCAAAGATTTTGCAAAAGTATTGGGGCGGTTTTTGAGCTTTTCCAAAGCTGCTTTTTCATCCAGGTCTGCTAAAATCAATTTCCTGTCTTTGTTTTGACAAGTGTCAGCAAGATAATCAATGAGGTAAGTGGAGGATTTTCCGCCTCCTAAAATCAAAATACTATGCATGGGTAAAATTTGAGTTCTCCTGATAAAACTCGCAGGAAAAAGGGAGAATTCCAGATTTTGGTGAACAATTCATTAATTTACTCGTTCGATTTCCCCCAAGCAATTCATTACATGCAAAAAATAGAAGTAAAGAGTTATTTAGAAATTCTGGATTTTTCAGATTTAGATCCACAAGAGCAGGCATTGGTGGAAAAAGCAAAAGCTATCAGTCAAGCTGCCTATGCTCCTTATTCTTCTTTTCGAGTGGGAGCGGCAGTTCTTTTAGAAAATGGAAACATGCTTCAATGCAGTAATCAGGAAAATGTCAGCTTCCCTGCAGGAGTTTGTGCCGAGCAACTGGTTTTAGGCTATGCAGGAGCTAATTATCCTCAATCTGCTCCAATTATGATGGCAGTAGTGGCACAAAGAGCGGGAGAGGATCAGTGGGCGGTAGTTTCCCCTTGCGGGATCTGCAGGCAAACCATCAACGAAGTAGAAAACCGGTTTAATCAGGCCATAAAAATGCTTTTTTTGAGAGCTGATGGGAAAATCTACCGCATAGATGGAGTAGAAAATCTGCTTCCTCTTAAATTCAATGATCTGAAAGGCTAGATTTTGAAAAAAAGTATACGATTTGAATATGAGGCTCATTATGTAGTTTCCAAGGAGCCTGATTTTCGGGAAAAGGAAATTTGGTTGCTTTTCCATGGCTACGGGCAATTGGCTGAGTTTTTTATCAGAAAATTCCAGCCCTTTTTTGACGGAAACCGCTTATTTATAGCTCCAGAAGGGACTAATTATGCTTATTTGAAAGATTTTCTAGGGAGAGTTGGAGCCAACTGGATGACTAGGCATGAGCGGGAAAAAGCGATTGAAAATAACCATCGATACCTAGATGAGTTGATGGAATCATATCTCATGAAATTTGAAAAGAAGCCAAAGTTAAAAATCTTGGGTTTCTCTCAAGGTGCTGCAACTGCAACCAGATGGGCTAGCAGATGGTCTGGGCAAGTGGACTCCTTGATATTATGGGCAGGAGGCTTTGCACATGATATGAAATTAGAGGATGCGAGAGGTAAATTTTCCCAAACAAACTTGAAATTGGTCTTAGGAACTCAAGATGAACTGATTACTCCGGAAAGTATTGAAAAGCAGGAGGAACTGATCAGAAGTTTGGGTAAATCGATTGAAAAGATCACATTTGAGGGAGGGCATGAACTTGATACAGAAATTTTGAAAATGATGATGGAAGTCAAGTAAATTGTTCCTAGTTTGGCGCATGATTTGTAACATTAAAAAATAATTGATCCAGAATCTGACATTCGTTATTTTTCTGAAAATATTTCAAAACCATCCATGCTTTCGCTTACAGAAAAAGAGGTAGATTTCATTGCTACCCAATTACTTAAAGGTATGGTCTGTTTTTACCAGATCGACAAAAAGAAAATCCACTTTATGCCTGATGATGAAGATTATTTCAATTATGATCTGACTCCCGACGAAGAGGATATTTTAGACGAGATTGATGCCGAGCCGGATAATTTCGCGGAGTTTACCAAAATGGAAGTTCCTCAAGAGCATCAAATCATGCAGGATTTCATTGATAGAAGGGTAAAAGAGAGAAATCTTGCCGAGGATTTAGTCAACGCTTTGACCAAGCCAAAATCAATGACAGCATTTAAATTTTTGATTGACGAGTCCAAATACCAAGAAGATTGGGCTGAGTATAGAAAGTCCAAGTATCAGGATTGGGTCAAGGAACAAGTAGATAGTTTCAACTACGCAGAGAATTAAAAGTAGCCGCCAAGATATCTTGGCGGTTTTCTTTTTGCCTGATTTTGAGTAGTTTCATAGGCTCTCAATTATTTTTCTATGGAAACTGAAGCTAAGATTTTCATTCGGAATCAACTGAACCCTGGAGATTTAGGGCAAATAGCCGCTCTGCACGGAAGAATTTATGCAGAGGAACATAATTTTGGGTTGGGTTTCGAAGCCTATGTAATGGACAGCCTTTTGGAGTTTTATCGACAATATGACGCCAACCGCGATAAAGTCTGGGTGGTGGAGTCAGACGGAAAAATGGTCGGTTTTTTACTTTTGATGCATAGACAAGATGAACAGGCCCAACTTCGATATTTCATTTTGGAAAAGCCTTACAGAGGCATGGGTTTGGGAAAAAAGCTAATGGAAGAGTGGATGGAATTCTATAATGAAAAAGGATACAAAGGAGCTTATCTCTATACTACTTCAGGCCTGGATCCTGCCATTAGTCTATATGAGCGTTATGGGTTCAAAAAGGTATCTCAAATGAAATCACGGAATTTTGGGGTTCATCTATTGGAGATGCTCTACAGGCTTTATCCTTCTTAGGCTTATTTCTTATATTTCCTTCATGAAAAGAATATCCCTGCTACTCCTCTCTTTAACCTTGTTTTGTTGTCAGTTTTCCTTCGCACAAAATTGGGATTGGGGAGGTCCAATGGACCCGCTCCAAAGTAAGTTTAGCATAGTCCATTATGAGTTGAGACTAGAGCTTTTTCCTGAAAATCAATCTATTGCAGGATCTAATACCATCACTTTTGATAGTTCTGAGAAATTAGATACTCTCCGTTTTCAATTGATTGATGAATACGAAGTATCCAAAGTGACTATGAATGGGGAGGAGGTAAAGTTTTCTCATCAAAATGATGTATTGGATATTATACCCATAGACTGCACTTGTGATCAAGTCACAGTACATTATTCAGGAAAAACTCCCATAGCTATCAACCCGCCTTGGACTGGAGGTTTTACCTGGGAAAAGGACAGACTAGGAAACCATTGGATGGGATTATCTTCTCAAGGAGAAGGAGCAAAAATATTTATGCCGGCATTAGACCACCCCAGTTCTGAGCCCAGTCAGGGAGTTGATCTTTATTTCACTGCGCCAAATCCCTATTTCGTAGCCTCTAATGGTCGTTTATTGGATACCCAAAAAGGACAGGAGAAAACCACCTTTCACTGGGCTACTGAATATCCTATCAATAATTACAATATCAATTTTACTCTGGGAGTTTTTGAAGAAGAAAATTCCATTTTCACCAGTGTATCAGGGAGACAGGTTCCTCTGGTAGTGTATGTTTTGCAGGAAAATAAAAGAAAAGCATCGGCATTACTTCAGGTATTGGAGGAAAGTGTCAAAACTCATGAAAAGTATTTTGGACCATTTCCATTTCCAGATGATAAAATTGCGGTAGTAGAAACCCCTTATTTGGGGATGGAGCATCAGACTATCAATGCCTATGGGAATAATTTCCAGTTTGTACCTATGGGAAAGGTTCAATATGACTGGCTTTTACATCATGAATTAGGGCATGAGTGGTTTGGAAATAAAGTCTCAGTAGGAGATTGGGCAGACATGTGGATTCATGAAGGCATTACCGCATATGGAGATTGGCTGTTTTATCTGGAGCACGGAGGAGAAGAAGCGTATTTGAAAAAAGTGAAATCAGAGCTTCGAAATATTCCGCATGCCAAGCCGGTACAAAGTCCTCCCAACAGTACAGAAGAAGAGGCTTATCATCCTGAAATTTATACGAAGGGAGCTTATATCATGCACTCACTGAGAGGTTTTCTAGGAGATGAATTATTCTTCCCAATGCTAAAGGCTTTTGCCAGTGATGATCGATTTACTTATCAAAATCGAGTTAATTCGGATGATTTTGTAAACTTCGTTTTGGATTATTCTGGAAAAGATCTGCGTGGGTTTTTCGATTTATATTTATTGACCACCTCCCTTCCTGAAGTGGAGGTGAAAAATAAGGGCAAAAAGGGCTGGCAAGTGAGTTTGAAAGGAATTGACTTTGAAATGCCTGTGGAAATTGGAACATCAGAAGGAGTCCAAAAGGTGAATCTAGGCTTGAAGCCTATGCTAATTAAAAGTCAAACTGCACCTGAGGTAGACCCAAATTATTGGTATATGCTTAAGCGTTAAAAAATGGAAATCAAAAAGCAAAAGGCTCAAGGTTATTATGTCATGATCGGTATTTTGATGGGCTTTCCTATGGGGATTGCCTTAAGTTTGGCTTTGGGGAATTTTGCTTTTGTGGGTACAGGCATAGCGATCGGCTTGCCTATTGGAATAGCACTGGAAGAGAAAGCTAAGAAGGAAGGTAAAGTCAGAGAATTAAATGAAAGTGATCTGATTTTAAGAAAAAAACTTTTTCGAGTGACTCTGATTTTACTGACACTTACTGTTTTAGGATTAGTCACATTTTTGCTTTTTCGACTGAGCTAAAATTCTAGTAAGTCCTTTTTTCAGATTATTTGGCAGTTTTGGGGACTTAATTGTAACTTATCCATGCCCCTTTAGAATATTTTTCTAATTTTGCCCCAATTTGGACTTAAGTAAAAATTTCTCTTCAACCTCCTTCTCTAATGCCTAAAGACAGTAGTATCAAGCACGTACTCATCATCGGTTCAGGTCCCATCGTCATCGGTCAAGCATGCGAATTCGACTATTCAGGCTCGCAGGCATCCAGATCCCTTCGTGAAGAAGGCATCATTGTCACCTTGATCAATTCCAACCCAGCGACGATTATGACAGATCCGGTGACAGCAGACAACGTGTATTTGCTCCCACTGGAAAAGAAATCCATCAAAAAAATTCTAACAGATCACCCGGACATTGACACGGTATTACCGACTATGGGTGGTCAAACAGCTTTAAACTTGGCCATTGACTGCGAAAAAGCAGGAATATGGAAAAATTTCGGAGTAAGAATGATCGGTGTGGATATCGATGCTATCGATACAGCCGAAAACCGGGAAAAATTTAAAGCATTGATGGAGAAAATTGGGGTAGGAGTTTGTAAAGGAGCTACTGCCACCTCATTCCTTCAAGGAAAGGAAATAGCACAAGAAATTGGATTTCCTCTCATCATCCGTGCATCCTATACACTAGGTGGTGCTGGAGGCGCTTTCGTTGAAAAAGAAGAAGATTTTGAAAGATTACTCAGTGCAGGTCTGCAAGCCTCACCTGTACATGAGGTTTTGATAGAGCAAAGTATCTTGGGGTGGAAAGAGTATGAGCTAGAGGTCATGCGGGATAACATCGGAAATATGATCGTTATCTGTTCCATCGAAAACTTTGATCCTATGGGTGTACATACCGGGGATTCGATCACGGTTGCACCAATTCAAACCCTTCCGGATACCGTGTATCAACGCATGAGGAATTATGCGATCACTATGATGAACAGTATCGGAAATTTTGCTGGAGGATGTAATGTGCAGTTTGCAGTCAGCCCTGACAATCAGGAGATCATCGGGATTGAGATCAACCCACGAGTATCTAGATCTTCTGCTCTAGCTTCTAAAGCTACTGGGTATCCAATTGCTAAAGTAGCAGCCAAATTGGCTATAGGTTACAATTTGGATGAGTTACCAAACTCTATCACGGGAACTACTTCAGCTTATTTTGAGCCATCCATTGACTATGTCATTGTGAAAATTCCTCGTTGGAATTTTGACAAATTCAAAGGATCTGACCGTCGATTGGGACTTTCCATGAAGGCAGTGGGTGAGGTAATGGGAATTGGAAGAAACTTCCAAGAGGCTTTACAAAAAGCCTGTCAATCCCTAGAGATCAAGAGAAACGGTTTGGGAGCTGATGGAAAAGAGTTGAGAGACCAAGCACAGATTCTATACTCCTTGGCTAATCCAAGCTGGAATAGACTGTTCCATGTATATGATGCCTTCAAATTGGGCATTTCATTCAGAACCATTCAGGATTTGACCAAAATCGACAAGTGGTTCTTGAAGCAAATAGAAGAATTGATTCACCTTGAAGGTGAGATTGAAAAATATGAGATTGATACCATTCCATTCGAATTGATGGATTTGGCGAAGAAGAAAGGCTATGCTGACCGACAAATAGCTCATTTATTGGGTTGCTTGGAAAGTGAAGTTTTCACTAAGCGCTACGAAGAAATGGGTATCAAGCGTGTCTATAAATTAGTAGATACTTGTGCGGCAGAGTTTGAAGCACAGACGCCATATTATTATTCTTCTTTTGGAGAGGAAAATGAATCAGTTAGATCTGATAAGAAAAAAGTGGTGGTACTTGGTTCAGGACCAAACCGAGTAGGCCAGGGGATTGAGTTCGACTATTCTTGCGTTCATGGAGTTTTGGCAGCCAAAGAGTTGGGCTATGAGACCATCATGATCAACTGTAATCCGGAAACAGTTTCTACAGATCCGGATGTAGCAGATAAGCTGTATTTCGAACCAGTTTTCTGGGAGCATATCTATGAGATTATCCTGCATGAAAAGCCTGAAGGAGTAATCGTTCAGTTAGGAGGTCAGACTGCCTTGAAATTGGCCGAAAAGCTGGATAAATATGGAATCAAGATTATCGGTACCAGCTTTGAAGCTTTGGATTTGGCGGAAGATAGAGGTCTTTTCTCTACGCTTTTGAAAGAAAACAATGTGCCTTATCCTGAATTTGGAACGATCCATAACACGGATGAAGCGCTTGAGCTTTGCAAAACCATTGGATTCCCATTGCTAGTGAGACCTAGTTATGTATTAGGTGGTCAGGGGATGAAAATCGTGATCAATGAAAAAGAGCTGGAAGAGCATGTGGTAAATGTGCTAAAAGATATTCCAAACAATGAGATTTTGTTGGATCACTTCTTGGAAGGTGCGATTGAAGCTGAGGCAGATGCGATTTGTGATGGAGAGAATGTGTATATCATCGGGATCATGCAGCATATCGAACCTGCAGGTATCCACTCAGGAGATTCCTATGCGGTATTGCCTCCATACAACTTGGGAGATTTGGTAATCCGTCAGATTGAAACATACACCGAAAAGATTGCCCTAGCTCTCAAAACGGTGGGCTTGATCAATATTCAGTTTGCGATCAAAAATGATAAGGTTTATGTGATTGAGGCCAACCCAAGAGCTTCCAGAACCGTACCATTTATCTGTAAAGCCTATCAGGAGCCTTACGTGAATTATGCGACTAAGGTGATGCTTGGAGAGAAAAAAGTGACTGATTTTGAATTCAAACCTACCAAAAAGGGTTATGCAATCAAGGAACCAGTTTTCTCTTTCCACAAATTCCCGAATGTAAATAAGGAATTGGGTCCAGAAATGAAGTCTACGGGTGAAGCGATTTACTTCATAGATGATTTGATGGATGATTATTTCTTAAAAATCTATTCGGAGAGAAACTTGTACCTCAGTAGGTAAGAAGTTTGAAGGCTTAAGTGAGAAAGCTGATGATTTCATGTGAGATATTACTCCTTGATTGAAATTTAAAAGGGATAAAAAGAAGAGAGTTTTGGTAAAATTTCTGATTATAGTTTTAGGTGTTGGTTGGTTGTTGGGTCAATTAATTCGCTATTTTTTGCGGAGTAAGTTGGCCAAGTTTGCTGCTCATGTTCAGGAGATGGAGCGAGAGCAAAGAAGAGCCCAACAGTCTCAATCAAGGCCTAAAGAAGATATCTCGGTTGATTACATTCCCAAATCTCATGAAGCCAAACGGAAAAAAGATATAGAAGGCGGTGAATACGTCGATTATGAAGAAGTGAAGGAGTAATCCTTCACTTTTTTTTTTTTGCCGAATTCAGTGGAAACAAAGTCCTTTTACTTTTAAATGCTTATCAGGCTACCTTTCCTGACTTCAGATATGGAGAGAAGATAAAGGTGTTCTTTAGTGCATTATAAGGCATAAAAATTCAGATCGAAATTTCCACCATATGCATACTGCCTACTAAAAACTGTTTACTAGACTCTTTTACACCAAAAAAGCTTATACCCAGACAAAGTCTTGGTGCCAATTAAAAAATCTTCTCCTCCATCTTTCAAGCCCATTTTCTTTTTCAGGGCATCTGTTCCCATTAGGTAATTCCTGGTAATCACATTCACTTTGCTGGAAGGGAATCGGCTTTTTAGCTCATTTTTCTTGGCAGGGAGTTCTTCAAGTATTTCAAAGACTTTTCCTGGGATATTTTGAGGTAAGTTCTCTGATGTATATAAGTGACTGTTTGAGTCCAGTTTTTTTAGGCCAAAACGTGATCCGAATAATTTGAAAGCCCCGGCTTTTAATACTCCACTGGAAGGCTCAATCAAGTATTTTTCTGCTTCTCCAAATGAGGATTGGGCTAGTTCTTCTTCTTCCCTTTCAAACTCAAACTCCGGTAAATTCCCGCCCAAATCAATCGCAACCACCTTTTTCTTAGGCGAGGTATTATCCTTTTTCCAGTGAAGCAAAAGCTCCTTTACCTCGTTTTTCACAGAAAGAATGGTGATTTTTTGAATTTCAGACAGCTCCGACCAAGCTTGACTGATATCGAGCATAGGGGAATATTTCAAGAGAATCTCATTCGACTTTTTTTTCAAGTCTTCCCAAACTGTCACCAAATCCGGCTGACAATCTTTTAGCTTGTAGAGCTTTTGATTTCCCTTTCCTCTTCTAGCTGGATCAGAATAAATGAGGTCAAAATGAAGCTTAGTTTTCTCCAAAAATTCCAAACCATCCCCTTCAAAAAAGGCAAATTTGCTATCTAAACCCTCCAAGGGATTAGAACCCTTGGAGGGTTTCAATCGCTCTAGATTATACTTTGAAATCTGGAAAAGCTCAGGCTGATTTTCGCAGTAGATTCCTTTTTCAAAGCCTTGGCTTAAATAATAAAAATCCACCCCAAAACCTCCAGTCAAGTCTATCATCAGCTTTCCATTCAGTTCTTCAGCCTTCTTTTTGGCGGTTTCTTCTGATGAGCTTTGTTCCAAGGAAATACTTGGAGGAAAAATGATTTGTGGATTGGCAGCCCATTCCGGGAGCTTTTTTGAAGCTTTTTGTCGCGCGGAAATTTGTTGAACAGCTGCCTTTAGGTCAAAGCTTGTTTTTCGCTGATATTTTAAAAGTAAAAGTGCAGGATCTTCACTGAGATGATCCTGCACAAATTGTTGGAATTCAGTAGTATGAAACTCTCTGAAGTCCATTTATACCAATTGATTCTTCACCAAATAAGCTGCGATCTGAACCGCATTGGTAGCCGCTCCTTTTCTCAAATTATCAGCCACAATCCACATATTGAGGGTGTTTGGCTGAGATTCGTCTCTTCTCAATCTTCCTACAAACACTTCATCTTTTTTATGCGCATTGATCGGCATAGGATAGACAAAATTTGCAGGATCATCCTGTACGATTACTCCTGGAGTCTCAGAAAGTAATTTTCTTACCTCATCCAAATCAAAATCTTTGTTGAACTCCACATTGACTGATTCAGAGTGACCCCCCATAGTAGGGATTCTGACAGTAGTTGCAGTTACTTGTATGCTGTTGTCACTGAAGATTTTCTTGGTCTCATTGATCATTTTCATCTCCTCTTTCGTGTATCCATTCGGCTGGAATACATCAATATGAGGAAGCACATTCATGTCAATTTTGTGAGGATAAACCATAGGAGGATTAGCTTCACCTGCGCGCTCCGCCATCATTTGGTCTACGGCTGCTTTACCTGTGCCTGTTACAGACTGATAGGTAGAGACCACAATTCTTTTGATCCCATATTGGTGTCTCAAAGGCTCCAATGCCAATACCATCTGGATGGTTGAGCAGTTTGGGTTAGCGATGATCTTGTCTTCTTTGTTCAGTTCTTTAGCATTGATTTCTGGTACCACCAATTTTTTGCTTGGGTCCATTCTCCAGGCTGAAGAGTTGTCTACAACGGTAGTCCCAGCTTCAGCAAATTTGGGAGCCCACTCCAAAGATGTGCTTCCACCAGCTGAGAAAATAGCAATATGTGGTTTGGCAGCTACAGCATCAGCCAAGCCGATGACAGTATGTTTTTTTCCTTTATATTCAATCTGTTTACCTACTGAGCGCTCGGAAGCGACCAATAGCAATTCGTCGTAATGAAAATTGTGCTCGTCCAGCACTTCTAGAATTTCAGAGCCAACCAGGCCGGTTGCTCCTACCACAGCTAATTTCATCTGTATATAATTTGTTTTTTAGAGGTCAAATGGAATCAGCACAATTTACAAGCATCCCAGTGTGTGTCGCTTGCGTTGTGCTCGATTTCATGATGGTTTGAATAGGTTAATTATTTTCAAGCTGTAAAATTAACAGCTATGCATTCATTTTCAGATTTATACTGAAATTTATTGACTTGATTTGCTGAATTACTTTTTATCGAATTCAATTCAAGGCGTGTTAAAAGTCTTCAAGTGATAAAAATCTGTTCCTAACCGCTTAAATAACTGGACCAGTTTTGTTGCCTAAACTTAGGAACAAAATGATCGAAGACTTACTTAAAAACGCGCGACTTTCTTCCGGTGGTCGAAAGCTACTCACTTCACA
>Ga0189276_10178_pt1 | contig 66605 bp, 60 predicted proteins | sample N26A31minimetaG_FD_130321 | JGI IMG/M metagenome (GOLD analysis project Ga0189276, IMG submission 130321) | Marine microbial communities from the Costa Rica Dome - N26 A3-1 mini metaG | ecosystem: Environmental > Aquatic > Marine > Oceanic > Photic zone | place: Costa Rica: the Eastern Pacific... | reverse complement strand
GCAAGTTAAAACCAGCAAGTAGGTTGGGCTGAGGGGACGAAGCCCAACATCTGTATCAAAGAGGCCAGACACGGTTGATTTATACCAATGGCACAAGTCAAATTGACGGCAAGTTAAAACCAGGATCATAAGAGCCAGATTTGAACATAGGAATTTACATTTATGAAAACGCCGAGGTGCTGGATTTTTCCGGGCCCTTTGAGGTGTTTTCAACGGCTAATCGCTTAGCTGATTCAAACCACGCCTTTGAGGTCTTCTTTATTGCTGAGCAAAAAGCGCCTGTTGTTGCCAGAGGTGGTTTCAGTGTTAATCCCCATTACGACCTGAGCAACCATCCTGAGATTGATTTGCTTATCGTTGTCGGTGGCGTTCACAGCCAGGAGCTGAACAAATCCAATGTCATACACTGGGTAGCCAGAACGGCTGAAAAAGCGAAGGTCGTCGCCTCTGTCTGCACCGGTGCATTTATCCTTGCTGAAGCAGGCCTGCTTGCCGGACGCAAGGTCACGACGCACTGGGAAGATATTGATGCGCTTCGGAAAACCTACCCCGATTTGACGGTCATTGAAGCACAACGCTGGGTTGATGAAGGTAAGTTGATTACCTCAGGCGGTATCTCTGCGGGCATTGATATGAGCCTTCATCTGGTATCCCGCTTTCTTGGGCCAGAGCTGGCCGAACGAACAGCCAGACAGATGGCGTATGAGTGGCTTAAGCACTGATTACGATAGCTCTGCTCGCAGCCTTGCCATAGCGCCTGAATTCTCATCACAATAGACTTAAGCTTGGGCTGAAGTTCGAGGAACAAGAAGCCGATGCTGAAAAGCAATATTCGCTTTGGTAAGGTACTGCATTATTCGCTTTTTACACGGCAACAGTAGATGATGGCGGAACCCCGGATCATTGCCATTGCTCACAGATAAGAATCGATATCTCTGAAAAGTTTCAGATGTCTTATCAGAGCAAGAGCGCCTGCACTGTCTGACGTCACTTGTCCCCCACGGAGGGTGTTTGTTATGAATGACAATGTCATGCAGAAAATGAGAAACCCAGTACGTGTGCAATCAAGAGGTGAAGAGTTCGCAAATTACATCAGCCACGGCATATCGCTGCTTGCCGTGCTGATTGGCACCCCGTTTCTCATCATCAGTGCGAAAGAACAGAGCTCCCTTCAGTTACTGGGCACAATGGTATTTTCTGCCAGTGCGATATTCCTTTATTTATCTTCCACTATCTACCATGCCCTGCCTGCAGGTGGAAACAAACACCGGTGGCGTATGATTGAGCACTCAGCAATCTTTGTGCTTATCGCTGGTACCTACACACCCTTCACACTGGGTATATTGAACGGTGCCCTGGGCTGGACACTGTTTGGTTTGATATGGGGCCTGGCGGCGCTGGGCGTTTCATTGAAAATATTTCAACGCCAGTCGCATCCGATTGTGTCAACCTGCCTCTATTTGCTGATGGGCTGGCTTATCCTGCTCGCCACCGACCCATTACTGATGTTGATGCCGCTAAATGGCCTTATCTGGTTGCTGGCGGGTGGCCTGTTTTACACATTGGGCGTGATCTTCTTCGCCACTGACTCCAGATTGTATTACGGGCACTTCATCTGGCACCTGTTTGTTATGGGAGGTACCACATGCCACTATTTTGCCGTTCTCTGGTATGCGAATTGAACAAACCCGACAGGCTGCATGACAGAGAAAGTAGGTTGGGCTGAAGGGATGAAGCCCAACATCCCTGCTATGGAAGTTGTTGGGTTTCGTGCCTCAACCCAAGCTACGGACTATAACTACTCGGGCCTGTATCCCGGCAATAACATGCCGGTATGCAGCAATTCCCGCAGGGTAGTCTGGCCCTCCTCTACTTTTGCCAGACCGTCATCCAGCATCAGCCATTCTCCACGTTCAATCAGTGCATGTCGCAGCGCGTGTTCATCCTGGTGGTTGAGGATCATGGCGAAGTCTTCTTCGCTTGGCTGCCAGACTTCAAAGATACCTATCCGGCCTTTGTAACCCAGTTCGTTACATGCAGCGCAACCTTCTGCCCGCCAGACTTTAGCAGGCGCTTCACGTCCCTGTTCCTGCAGCCATTTTTTCTCGATATCGTCGGGCGTATCTGCAACCTTGCAATCCGGACATAGCATGCGCACCAGTCTCTGCGCGGCTACCAGCCCCAGGTTGCTGGAGATTTCGTAATCGTCCAGCCCTAAGTTGCGTAGTGCGGTAATGGTACCCACGGCGTCCCGGCTATGCAGTGTCGCCATCAGTGCCCGACCGCTGGTTGAAATGCTGATGGCCGCCCGGGCAGAAGGCACATCTCTGATCTCACCGATCAGCACATAGTCCGGATCCAGCCGCAGCATGGCTTCGCTGCCATTGGCGAATGTCAGGTTATGGGTCGGATTGACCTGAATCTGATTGATGCCCGGCACTTCATACTCAACCGGGTCTTCCAGAGTAATGACGTGACTGTCGTTCAGTTTCAACTCGTGCAGCAAGGCGTAGAGCGTAGTCGTTTTACCGCTACCCGTAGGACCGGCAACCAGAAACATGCTTCCGTTGGCGTCCATCCAGCGCCGGATCGACTCCACCCCTTGGCTTCGAATACCCAGTTGCCTGACTTCTTTTACCGCTTCCGGTGGTGACAACAAGCGAATGGCAAGCTTGTCACCAGATACACAGGGCACAGCTGTGACCCTTAAATCCAGCGCCTGCGACTCGATTTCATAGCTAAAACTGCCTTCATCACAGTTCACGCTGGGCAAAGGGTCGATATTAGCCAGCACCTTGAATTGATGGGCCAGCCTTTGGCCCTGTTCGAGCTCAATTTCTATGGCATCGATCATCACACCATCGATTCTGAGGCGGATCTGGTAATGAGTCGGAAACGGGTCAAGATGTATGTCTGATGCCCTGGCCTTTAGCGTATCGTGTAACAGCGCATGGGCACCCAAGCCTTCGTCGTCTTCATAATCGTCGTTGTTGGCGAATATCTCGCGAAACTCGACCAGTATATGCTCGCGAATTTGGCGACCAAATCGGCGTTGGGCACGTTGTTCTTGGCTTTCTCGGGTATCTTGGCTCAAGGCAGGTTCCTCCGAAAGGCAGTAGTTTTTTCATTGTAACAATGAAGAGATATATTCAAAGACTATTGAAAATTCGGGCAGTTCGAGGCTTGGGTTCCATTGCACTGAAACCCAGGCTAATCATCGTAGCCAAAAAATGTTGGCTTTTATGGAGTCAAATCAAGTCTCAAAGGTCATAAAAAGCATCCTTATGACGGTAAGCGAGCAGACGATGAAATATTTACTCCTGCTGATAAGCTTTTTATTCTCTCTCAGCGCTATGTCTCAACAGCAAACAACACTCAACAATCTGGAACCACTGACCTGGGAAAACAGGATCATTCTGGTGTTCTCTGAGCAAGCAGATAAATATCAAGCGATCCTGCAAGAATCCCAAGCCCAGATCGATGACAGAGATATTGTCTGGTTCATTATTAATGGAAACCAGACCAAGACTAATTACCGGGGAAAAATCTCAGATAGGTTTGCTACTGATCTCACCAGTCAATTCTCTAGGCTGGGCGCTCAAGTCATTCTGATCGGGAAAGACGGTGGTGTGAAACAAACAAGCGATTTGCTGTCACTGGACAGTCTTTTTGACGAGATTGATTCAATGGCGATGCGGATCAGAGAAATGGAGGAAAAACGTCGAAATTTGACAACTAGCTAAGTCTGGCCCTGATTTTCGCTAATCAGTCTGAGGAAGCGGAATAACTGAAAAACAGCTTAGCAAACGCACTCTCATTATTATCAGCAGATTGTTTATGCCAGAGGCGGTCATAAGGTGTATTTTGGTATTGAGTTGTAATGGACTCCGGCTCATCGCCAATGTAGTTGCCGGTGTTGCCATGAACCAGGGAGAAAGATGATGACTCATCCGGAAATACACCGTTCGCATCGTGTCGGTTGGTTACGTGCCGCGGTACTTAGCGCGAATGACGGAATCGTCTCAACAGCCAGCCTGATAATAGGGGTAGCGGCAGCAGAGACATCCCACGCCGGTATTCTGTTAGCGGGTGTGGCCGGTTTGGTTGCGGGCGCCATGTCGATGGCTGCCGGTGAATATGTCTCTGTTAGCTCACAGTCTGATACTGAACAGGCTGATCTGCGACTTGAGAAACAGTCGCTGGCAGATGATATTGAATTTGAAACACAAGAGCTGGCAAACATTTATCAAACAAGAGGTGTCACCCCCGCTGTCGCACAGCAAGTAGCCGAACAACTCATGGCACATGACGCACTGGCTGCCCACGCCCGGGATGAGATCGGTATTAGCACCAGCGGAAATGCAAGACCGGTTCAGGCGGCTTTATCCTCAGCAACCACCTTTACAATCGGCGCCGTCCTGCCATTGATAGTGGCCTGGTTCACTCCTGCAAACCGGCTCATTCTGCTTGTCTCGCTGCTGTCTCTGGTCTTTCTTGCCCTACTGGGCGCTATTGCCGCGCGTGCAGGCGGTGCGTCGATGCTTGTCGGTGCCACCAGGGTCAGTTTCTGGGGCGCACTGGCTATGGCACTGACGGCGCTGGTAGGCCGTTTATTTGGTGTTGTCACATAGTGCAATCTTCCCTGCCAGTCTCTGAGTTGAAATGATAACGAAACTGACAGCCTTATGAATCCGGAGCAGAAAATGTATGAGATTTTAGAGAGCAATAAACCATTCGAGATAGCGGCACAGGATCTTGAGTCAGCAGTGAAAGCGCATGGATTCGGCATCCTTCATATTCACGATCTGGGCACAACGCTCCGTGATAAAGGCTTTGATTTCGAACCATCGTGTCAGGTATTCGAAATATGCAATCCCGCTCAGGCTGAAAACGTGATGGCGATAGATATGCGCCTGAATATGGCTCTGCCGTGTCGCATTTCGGTGTATACCGAAGCCGGTAAAGTCAAAATCGGATACATTAAACCCGCTGAGATGCTCAGCGGTTTATCAAAGGATCCCTCACTAAATCAGATAGCCTACGAAGTCGAGGCCGCAATGAAAGACATTATCAGCGATGCAGTCTGATCATACTTTTAAACCGTTACTCAGATTGAATCACTCAACCGCCCGGGACCCTTTCCCATCCTCGTTTTGTGAGGTCTCATGGTGGTGCTACAAGGTCAAGTGAAGCAGGATATCCAATGAGCTATTTCGGAAAACACTACAACAAACCGGGCACGGCTCCGGGTTTGCTGGAACACGAACAGCCGTTGGGCATACCCGTCCAGATTGATCTGATTCGTTTCCAGTCAGCGCATTATCAGTTTGAAAAAGATGTTTCCATACAACGTGCATTTTCAGCATGTGAACCGGGCGAAAAAACATGGCTGTCGATACGCGGTCGTCCATCGCCAGAACTCCTTGAACAGATGGAATCGCATTTTCAGCTTCACCGTTTAGCACTAGAGGACGTCATTCACGCCGGACAACGTGCCAAGGCCGAAGACTACGACAGCCACCTGTTCCTGGTTTTACAGCGCCCTCGCTGGGTAGGGGAAAAGCTGGCCATGGGCCAGGTCAGCCTGTTTCTGGGCGACAACTTCGTGATTAGTATTGATGATGCCGGTGATGACACTTTCGAGCCGGTGAGAAAACGGCTGGAAACCAGTCCTGGCGGTCGTATCCAAACGTCGCCGGTGGATTATCTTTTCTATGCATTGGTAGATCTGGTGGTGGATCAGGCTTTCCCTGTGCTGGATGGCTATGCCCAGGAACTGGAAGATCTGGAACTGCAAGTGGTCTCAAACCCCAAACAGAATGATTTGCTGGATCGTCTGCATGAATCCCGCCGGGAACTCGTTTTCCTGCGTCGTTCCCTGTGGACCCAGCGTGATGCGATTGCTTCACTCATGCGTGATGACCAAAAACTTATCGGTAAACATACCCGCCTCTACCTTCGTGATTGTACAGACCATGCCGCGCATATTCTGGACCTCATCGACAGCTATCGGGATATGAGTGCTGCGGTTATGGAGTTACTCATCTCGACCCAGAACAGGCAGTTGAACGAAGCAATGCGAATGTTGACGATGATTGCGACGATTTTTATTCCACTCTCGTTCATCGTCGGTATTTACGGCATGAATTTCGATACCGGCATCAGTCAATGGAATATGCCGGAGCTGGGCTGGGAATTCGGCTATCCGCTGGTCTTGCTGCTGTTACTCTCTATCGCTGTTGCAATGATAGTGATATTCCGGCGCAAAGGCTGGTTTTAGTCATGTGTCATTGAGCCTCAATAGTGTTTTTTTCAGTGCCTGCACAGGAACATCTCTCCTGCCACAGAGTCATGATTTAAGTATTTCATGAATCAATGGAGGCTGTATGAAGCTGAGAACTGCCCTTTTATCGTCATTTTTCCTAACTTCGAGCGCTTTCGCGGCTGATTCCATCACGGTTAATATGAACAACCTGCAGACCGGTGAACCGGCAGGCACCGTGACTATCAGTCAGCACCCTTTCGGTACCGTCTTCACACCTGATATGCGTAACCTGTCGACAGGTAACCATGGTTTCCACGTGCACGAAATCGCTTCCTGCGGCCCTAAACAGAAAGACGGCGAATTAGTACCTGGCGGCGCTGCTGGCAGTCACTTTGATCCGGCAAATACCGGTCGCCATGCTGAACCATGGGATCTACATGGTCATGCCGGCGATTTACCGGCCTTGTACGTTGATAAAAACGGTATGGCTACACAACCGGTACTGGCACCTAAGCTGACGCTGAAGGAAATCAGAAACCGGTCTTTAATGGTTCATATGAATGGCGACAACTATTCAGATCATCCCAAGCCATTAGGTGGCGGCGGTGCCCGCCTTGCCTGTGGTGTGATTAAGTAAGCCTGGTCAAACAGAAAGAACCGGCCACTGGCCGGTTCTTTTTTATTGCTCAAGGCTCAAATACCACGGCCGGTTCCGAGCCGGTGAACATATCCTCGGTCACACTCTCTACGAAACCGGCATTGACGGTAATCGCCTCATAAAGCCAGTAATAAAAGCCACCCTCATAAACTTTATAACGCCATTGATAACGGCACTGCACCCAGCCATCGCTGAGATCAGCAACCGGCTCTGTCGGTAACATGGAATCCGGCTGGGCAATGTATTCAAGCAGTTTGCGATTCAGGTCAAAACGAAAGCGGTCAATAATGAAGCCACCGTCATCACTGAGTTCATAGTGGATGCGATTGCCCATCAGATCATCACCGTGCTGATCGAACACAACCTGATGATCAAATAAATAATGGGCGTTGGGGTCGTTGACTGGATAGCGATCCGGCTTTTCTGCCCGGGCTTTGATATCCGCCTCTGAACGTTGCCCTTTATCCCATTGCTGGATAACAATTTGCACGACTAAAGTCGACATGGCTGTCCTGTTTAACTGGCTTTGATATCACCAGCATAACCAAGACCGAGGCTGAAAACACCCCACTCATGTTGCGTTGTTGCCACGCTGAAAATATACAGCAGGGTAATTAATGCCAGCAGCCAGGCTATAAAGCGTTGCTGACCGGATCGTGCGGTGTAGAACAGGATCTGTCCGAGACTGAGATAAACCACCAGCAACACAAATTTCACGCTGAGCCAGCTGTTAATAAATGGATATTGCTGCACGATATTGGTAAGCATCAGTGCCGCTGTGATCAAAATGCTATCAACCCCATATCGCAGATAGCGCAACGACTGGGAAAACAAACCGACGGAGTGACGCATCGGAATAAGCCCATGGATGAATAACAGGCTGCCGCTGGCCAATGCCATCAGCATATGTACCAGCCTGACTTCACTATAGAACTCAGTCACTATGCGTCACTCCCCGGCTTATCAGGCGGTTTTCAGCGCCGGCTCGCCGCCTCATCATATTTCGGCGCAATCCACAGGCTGGCGATAAACCAAGCCAGCAGCAACGCACCAATGGCAAAGATTGTGTCACCGGGCACACGCATCCAGACCAGCAAATCAACCAGTGGTTGCTGCATAAATTCGGCTGAACGGGCATACCAGTAGCCTTTCTCCAGACTGGCAAATAATTGCAGCACACCCAGTGGCAACAACGTGAGCAACGCCATTAAGGCCAGACCGATATTGAGGCACCAGAAGCTCGCTTTCAGAATGCTTTCCGGCCAGATGAGGTTCGGTCTGATGCCGCGCAGACAAAACAGTGCCAGTCCGATACCGAGCATGCCGTAGACACCGAATAAAGCGGTATGTCCATGTAGCGGCGTCAGGTTCAGGCCCTGCATGTAATACAGCGATAAGGGGGGGTTAATCAAAAAGCCGAACAGGCCAGCGCCGACCAGGTTCCAGAAGGCCACCGCAACAAAGAACATCACCGGCCAGCGATATCGCTTCATCCATTCCGTGGCTTTGCCCAGACGATAGTTGTGGTAGGCCTCAAAGCCAATGTAGGCCAATGGCACCACCTCCAGAGCCGAGAAGCTGGCCCCCAGGGCGAGTACCGGTGTCGGTGAGCCCACAAAATAGAGATGATGCAAGGTTCCGATCACGCCGCCGGACATAAAGATAATGGTGGCGAACAGGACCGCGACTGTGGCGATTTTCACCGGTATTAACCCCAGACGGGTAAACAGAAAGGCGATAACCGCGGTCGCGAACACCTCGAAGAAGCCTTCCACCCAGAGGTGAACCAGCCACCAGCGCCAGTACTCGACCATCGAGATATGGGTATGTTCATTCCAGACCAGTGCCGCACCGAAGAATAAACCGATGGCGACTGTAGACAGGAACAATAGGCCAATGATCGAACGGTTTTCAGAAGGCTGCCGCAAAGTCGGCCACAAGGCGCGACCGACCAGAAACAGCCAGAGCAACAGACCGATAAACAGAAACCATTGCCAGAAACGGCCGATATCCGCGTATTCCCAGCCCTGATGGCCGAACCAGAAATTATGTTCCAGACCCAGAGTTTGATTGATCGCCAGCCACTGTCCGGCAAAAGCACCGACCACAATTACCAGCAGACAAACCCAGAGCACATTCACACCGAGTCGCTGATAAGGCGGCTCATAGCCAGACACAGCCGGACCGATATAGAGCCCGGTTGCCAGCCAGGCAAGTGCGATCCACAGCACTGCCAGTTGTGTATGCCAGGTTCGTGTTATCGAGTAAGGCAGAATATCGGCCAGCTCATAGCCATACATCACCTGCCCTTCCACCTGATAGTGCGCTGTTATCGCCCCCAGCAGAATCTGCACCAGGAACAAGGCCAGTAATACCCAGAAATATTTTGCTGTTGCCAGCATCGAAGGCGTGGGTTGCAAATCCCGCATGGGGTCGGTTTCCGGCAACTGGCTGGTGGCTTTCTCTCTGTCATGTGAAACCGCGTAATACCAGCCCATCAGACCAATACCGGCGAGCAGAAAAGTCACGCTGAACACGGACCACAGGAACATGCTGGGTGGTGGCTCATTATCAATCAGTGGCTCACTGGGCCAGTTATTGGTATAGGTCGTATCGCCATCAATGCGGTTGGTCATGGTGGCCCAGCCAGTCCACCAGAAAAAAGCGGATAAAACACGGCGGTTTTCAGGCGTGGAGACCGTGTTGTTCTTCATGGCGTATGCTTCACGCAGCTCAGCGGTTGCCGGATCGTTACTGAAAAGACTTTGATAATGCCCGGCTACCTGGCTGATTGCCTGGGCCCTATCCTGACTGAGCGTGATGACGCCCGTTTCAGGGTTGTAGGTATTTTCTCTGACACGGGACTTAAGCCGGCCTTCCAGTGCGGCCTGTTGTTCTGAACTGGCCTGTTCATAGCTATCAAGGCCGTATTCCTCACTGGCCCAGATATCGAGTAAAGCCATTATCTCCCGATGCATCCAGTCGGCACTCCAGTCTGGGGCGACATAACCGCCATGGCCCCAGATCGAGCCCAGTTGCATGCCTCCGAATGATTGCCAGACCTGACGACCACGCTGGATTTCATCGCGACTATAGATTAACTCGCCACCGCTGGTGACGACTTTTTCAGGCATCGGGGGCGCTTTCTGATAAATCTGGTTTCCGCTCCAGATTAAAACACCAAATGAAACAACCAGTAGCAGCGCCAGAAACGACCAGAGTTTTTTTACGTTTGTCATCAGCTCACTCCTTTTTGTGATAACGCCTATCCCTGAGGGCCTGAGTCAGTTACAACTTGGGCTCATCGAGTGATAGGGGGTGCCGCGCGGTGATTTTTTATCTGTTAGTGAGAGTAAATCAGGACGTATATCAGCTGACTTCCCAGTAAACGAACACTTTATCAAAAAGATCTTGTAACATATTAATTATTAATGGCTTTTTATTTAATACAATCAAGCGTTAGTGATAAGTTACGCTTATCGAACAGAGAATTCAATAATCAGGTATTTAATTTACCTGTTTATAACAAAAAGCCTGCCTATAGTGCCGATGCACAGGCTTAAACCATACTCAAAGGGAAGGTGCTGGCGGTTGCTGACTGCGCTTCAGGCTGCGTGGCCAGGCGTTCATTAAGGCTTTCAACAGTGTCGCCAGAGGAATGGCGAAGAAGATACCCCAGAAGCCCCAGATCCCGCCAAAGAACAACACGGCGAGAATGATCGAGACCGGATGCAGGTTGACCGCTTCGGAGAACAACACCGGTACCAGTACATTGCCATCCAGGGCCTGAATGACGCCATAGGCGATCACCACATAGAGAAACTCATTGGTCAGACCAAAGTGAAAACCGGCCACGGCAGCAACCGGCAAGGTAGCCACAGCCGCCCCTATAAACGGGACCAATACGGAAAACCCCACCAATACAGCAAGCAGCGCCGAATAAGGCAGACCGAACAAGGCGAAGGTGACGAAAGTGATTGAACCAACAATGATGATTTCAACCACTTTACCGCGGACATAGTTGGCAATCTGGTCATCCATTTCATTCCAGATCCGGCTCATCAGGCCACGTTTTTCGGGTAATACTGACAGTGTAAAACCGACCAGTTTTTCACGGTCTTTAAGCATGAAAAAGATCAGAATCGGTACCAGTACCAGATAGACAATCAATCCAATCACGCTGCCAAGCGAAGCCAGAGACAAAGTCAGCGCCCGTTGTGCATAGAGATTGAATTCGCGGCTGATGGCAGCAATCCAGGTCTGGATCTGATCCTGGGTGACGAAATTGGGATATTTCTGTTGCAGTTGATCCAGCCATTGCTGTCCGCTGGACAACATTTTGGGGATTTCCTGCACCAGATTAACCAGCTGATTCCATAACAGCGGCATCAACAGAAAGGCCAGGGCCAGCATCGCGCCGATAAAGCCAAGGAAGACCATGCCAATGGCGATCTTTTCCGGCACATGTCTGCGGGTGAGCAAGTTCACAACGCCCTGCAGCAGGAAGGCCAGCACCAGCGCTGTAAAAAACGGGGCCAGCATGCGACCGAACCAGATCACTGCGGCAAAGCCCAGTACCAGTACAATCAGCATGACCACTGCTTCTTCGTCAGAAAAGTAACGCTCAGCCCAGTCACTAAAAATTGCCCGCAAGGTCATACTCAAATCGTCCTTTTGACCGCCCAGAATTGTTGTGCGTATTGTTGCACACCCTATGCCCTCAAGTGGAACAGAATCCGGCTTATGACGCAATTCCTGCTGCGACCGGCTCCCTCTCTCATTGAGGCACCCAACAAGGCTTTTCTTGTGCTATTTTGAACTTGAGCTAGCTTTATCGACTCGCTCAACCATCAGTTCAGGGACGCGCCATGTCAGAAAAAACAAGCCAAGATCCAGATAAGCAATCCGATTTATCACTTCATCGCTCCCTCAGCAGCTACTTATTTGGCCTGGTCCAGGATCGACTCTGGCTTAAAGTCCTGATAGGCATGTTTCTGGGCTTATTAACCGGGATAGTGCTTGGCCCCTCAGTCGGGCTCGTTGAACCTGCCACCGGATCCATTATCGGTAACTGGCTGGCTTTTCCGGGTCGGTTGTTTATTGCCACCATTCAGATGATTGTCATTCCTTTGGTCATCGCCTCAGTGGTACGCGGGCTAGCCGCCACTGAAGATATGGAGCAACTGCGCAAAGTCGGGGTCAGGGTGGTTCTGTTCTTTACCGCCACGACGGCATTGGCTGCGGCTATCGGCTTGTGGGTCGGACATTTGTTCAGCCCGGGTAAACTGCTGCAGAACGTCGCCCTGCCTCCGAGGGACAACAGTCAGGTTGCACCGGCCGCTATTCCGGATCTGACCACCCTACCTGATGTAGTGTTGGGCCTGCTACCGGGGAACCCGCTTGATGCGATGGTGCAGGGGCAGATGTTACAGGTCGTTATTTTCTCCATCATTGTCGGCGTGGCCATGGTGTCTATGCCCATTGAACAATCACGGCCGATGCTGGACCTGCTGCGTTCCCTACAACAAATCTGCATGACCGTCGTTCACTGGGCAATGCGACTGGCGCCCTATGCCGTCTTTGGTCTTATGGCTCAACTCACTACCAGTATCGGTTTCAGTGCTTTGCTGGGCATGGCTTCTTATGTCCTGACTGTGTTAACAGGCCTTCTTCTGATGATGCTTGTTTATCTGCTGCTGTTAAGAGTGCTGGCCGGACAGCATCCAGTGCTGTTTCTCAAACATTGTCGGGATGTGCTGTTGCTCGCTTTTTCCACCTCGAGTTCTGCCGCGGTGATGCCATTGTCGATACGTACAGCTCAGGATAAGCTGGCCGTCAGACCTTCGATTGCACAGTTTGTTATTCCGCTCGGTGCCACTATCAACATGAACGGCACAGCGCTGTATCAAAGCGTCGCTACCGTCTTTCTGGCCCAGGCTTATGGTATCGATCTGAGTATGGCCAGCATGGCGCTGATTGTGGCGATGGCGGTTGGTGCCTCAATTGGTTCCCCCGCCACACCCGGAGTCGGCATCGTGATTCTATCAATGGTGCTGACAACGGTGGGTATTCCGCCCAGCGGTATTGCACTGATTATGGGGGTTGATCGTATTCTGGATATGTCGAGGACGGCCGTTAATGTGACCGGGGATCTGGTCACTTCCCGCCTGATGGAGGCTTGGGCTAGAAAACAGGCCGGTCCGGCTGAGAAGCTGGCCAAAATTGAATCAACTTCAACAAACAATGACTAAAAACAATATTTTTTCTGACTTGCCAAAATCGATTGATAAAGAGGTCTTTGAGGACATCCTGACCAGGGAAAATATTCGTATAGAACGCATTATTTCTCGCGGCCAATGTTCTCCTGAATCAGACTGGTATGACCAGGAGGAAAATGAATGGGTTATCATGCTGAGCGGTTCAGGCACGCTGTTGTTTGAAGATGAGCGTGTAATCGAACTGAAAACCGGCGACTATGTGTTGATTCCAGCGCACCAGCGGCACAAGGTTGTCAGCACTGATACTGAGCAGCCGACGATCTGGCTAGCGGTGTTTTTCAGCTGATAACAGACAATAAAAAACCGGCTGCAAAAGCAGCCGGTCGATTATGTCACGCCGGTTTGTTTTACAGACCTTCAGCGAATTCAATCGCTTCATCAACGACCCGGCCCAGGCCGCCTTTCACATCTTGTGATTTAATCTGGTCCAGATTGACCGGATTACCGACTATCACAGCGCCGCCCATGCCAGCACCGATATGCGGATCACACTGATAAATGTAAATGCCCTCTTTTTCGAAAGTATGGTTGATGTTTTCACTCATGGGCGAGGTGAATGCCTCTGTCCCCTCAGGGATCAGATTTTCAAGCATATTGACGTTATGGGTCATCATGTTTTCCCAGTAAACCGTATCTCCGGGCTGAATATGGATATTCATAGGCATAAATTTGAGCCCACGCGCGTCAACAGTGTGATTTTCTGCCACCGCCGAGCCTGCTGCTAACAGGCCAGTAAAAAACAAGGCAGTGAGTATCGAAGTGAATTTTTTCATGTAACCTCCTGTCATTTTTTGTTCGTTAATAGGACAGAGCTGGCACTGAGGAGTTCGATTGAAAATAGTTATTGATTCAATCGTTTAACAAAACTGTGAAACAAGCCATACCGTTTAATGCCGACCAGCGCGCTTAACCCGGTACATATCACTATCCGCCTGCTGCAGCAGCGCCTTTTGTGTCTCGCCGTGCTCAGGAAAGCAGGCCACCCCGATACTGGCTGACATGCCCAGCATGGTATCGTCGAGTTGATAGGGCAGCGACAGCTCAGCCCTGACTTTATCGACGACCTCCTGAACATTTTTTGGGTCGATACAATCCAGAATCATCACAAATTCGTCACCGCCCAATCTGGCGACCGTATCCGTATCACGCAGGCAGGTGTTCAGCCTTTGGGCGGTTTGCCGCAATATACAGTCCCCGGCTTCATGACCGAAATGATCGTTCGCCTGTTTGAATTTATCCAGATCAAGGTATAGCAATGCGAAGCTTTCCTGATTGCGTTTGGCCCGTGCCAGCACCTGCTGAAAACGGTCATGGAAAAGCCGCCGGTTGGGGAGACCGGTGAGTTGATCAAACATCGCCAGCTGATGCAGGCTTTCCAGCATTTTCCGGCGCATTATCGCCGCCGCAATCTGGGTAGAGACAAATTCCAGCAGTTCCCTTTCATCGACATTGTCTGCTTTGTTATCGGCGTCCGTTTTCACCATCAGCGCGCCGACAATGCCATCCTGAGATTTCAGTGGCACAGCCAGCCAGTCCGGCACAGCTGTTTTTTCCCAGTCTGATTTCGGCCAGCTCTCTCCTCTTCTCGCCACCTGGCTGCAGAGCGTTTCCAGCACTTTTTCCTGGTTTTTGAGATCGCCTGAGCCACATTGATAGGCCAGTTCGGTCACAGCACTTTGTTCATCAAACAAACCGATAACAAATTGCTGCATTGACATCAGGCCGGCAATGACGTCATGAATACGTTTATATAAATCATTGAGACTCTGCTCCGTATGCGCGGCCTCGGAAATACTGATCAGGGCGGTCTGCCGTGCCTCAGTCTGCTTCAGCCGGGTGATATCGCGGGCGACAGCGACACGGATACCATCATCTTCCGACCAGCGTGCCGACCAGAGCAGATGCACTATGCGGCCATCATGACGGATGTAACGATTCTCAAAATCGACTTTGGCAACACCGGACATGATTTCAGCGACTGTCTGCAAGGTTCGCTCACGATCATCCGGGTGCACCATCTCCAGCATCTGGCGACCTATCATCTCTTCTGCCTTGTAGCCGAAGATGCGCTCGCCACCCGCGCTGACATAAAGGAAATGCCCTTTATTATCCACAACACAAATGGCATCGAGCAGCATGTCGATGTAACGGCTCAGCGAATCAAAACCTGCCTTGTCCATTCAATTTGCCTGAGACTGATGAAATTGATCATCGTGACTCACCACCCTGTTGCGCCCGCCCTGCTTGGCCGCATACAGTGCCTGATCAGCCTGGCGTAGCAAGGTTTCAGCATCGATGTCCTGTTCAGTTAAAGAGGCAACACCAATGGAAATGGTGAGGTGTGAGAGTTTCTCGTCACGATAGTGGATATCCAGTGCCTGCACAGCCTCTCTGAGCTTTTCTGCCTTGGCTCTGGCATCTTCAGCTTCGGCATCACGCATCAAAACCACAAACTCCTCACCGCCAAAGCGGCATGGAATATCACTCTCACGGAAATATTGCTGCAATGTCTCAGCTACCGCCTGCAAAGCGGCATCGCCGGCATCATGACCGTACTCATCATTGAAGCGCTTGAAATGATCGATATCGCAAACCAACAATGACAAAGCGGTTTGATTACGCTTGGCGAGCTGAATATCCCGTGCCAGCGCGTCATCAAAAAAACGACGATTGCGTAAACCGGTCAGGGAATCCTCAAAGGAGTAACGCTGTAAATCCTCGCGCAGCTTGATATTGCCCAGTGTTACCGTGAGCCGCTGAGAAGCACGGCGGATGAAGTCTTCCAGACGGTCTCTGGGTAATGCCTCATCCCCCCCATCCAGTGTCAGCGAGGCCAGAACCTGGCTGCCCCCCTCCAACTGCTGTAAACGGATTTGTGCGTCCGGCAGTGTATTGATGGTATCGCCATCCAGACTCACCTGAACCCGGGTCGGGCTGAAAACAGCGGCGAGCCCGCCTCGCATCAGCTCCTTGGCTTCATCAATATCCTGACAGGATTGCAGCGCCACATTGAATTTTTCCAGTTCCGCACTGAACTGGTTTTCCCGTTCCAGCTCTTTGCGCCGCTGCTGTTCTGCTTCTGCATAGGCGTGCAGTTCAGCTGTGCGTTCAGTGACCCGTTGTTCAAGTTGCTGATTCAGTTGTTCCATCGACAGATTGGTGTGCACATAACTGCGTATCGAAACCACCACCAGCACCAGAGCAAACAATAGACCGCCTATGGCGATAGGGAAATCGACCCATGGCAGGAAACTGTGTGCCACCAGCATATCGACCAGTAAAAAGATGGCATAAACGGCAAATGCGCCCAACACCAGTTGCTGGGAATAATTGACCTGTCTCGATATTTGCAGCACAACCCGCATCATGATGAGCAAGGACACAACGAACAGCGCATCAAATATCGGGAAAAAGATGGCGAGATTCACTATACCCGTCAATGACAGTAATACTGCCAATGCCAGATAAGCGAGGTGCACCTGAGCCACAAATTTGAGCAGTCGGCTGCCTTTGGCCCCATTCAGCCAGTGATAAAGCAGCATGGCGATGAATATCGGCATCGAGAAGTAACTGACTGCGGCGAGATAGGTTTTCAGTAATGGCCACTGGATGACCAGCTGTATTGCGAGGTTTTCCCCGATAAGCACACCGGCGGTGGCCAGGGAGAATAAGCCCAGATAGAAAAATTCTTTTTTGGTGCCGCGAAACAGCGCAAACACCAGCGTCACAAATGCCACAAGCAAAGAAAAAGCGGCAACAATCAACTCATGCAGGCCACTGCTGATAACATGCAGCAGCATATTGGAGCGTTCCATTAGCCTGGCTTCACCCCACAAGCCGATATCGGTGTAATCGGAATAAATACGGAGATACAGCGTTTTACCGGCAAAGTTTTCGGGCAGCGTAATCTGGTGCCAGGGCCAGCCCATAAAGCGCTGATTTTTGTTGTCTCCCAGCTCACCGAACTGGTGAATCAGCTGGTCGTCGAGATAGGCTTCGACATTGAGGTTAATACTGGTAATGAAAATGACCGGCTCAGACAGATTGGCCTCGGGTAACACTGCGCGAAACCAGACATATTGATGTTCATCGCGCCCGGGAGGATTGGCCGGAAAGGCAATTGACTGCCATTGTGAAGCATCCGCGGGAAAGTCGGACCCGGCATCGGTGACTGCCAGGTCGCCCCAATGGTACTCCCAGTTCAGATCGGCAAGATCAACCGACGGCTGGGCAGCCTCTGCGCCAGAGTGGAATGCAAACCCGCCCCACAGCAGTAGCAGCAGGAAAAACAATCTGCCCCGCAAGGCAAGTCTGCGAGGCATCATTCGTTTTAACCGACCCAGCGTCTGGCATTCTGAAACAGGCGGGACCATGGACCTTCCTTGCTCCAGTTATCCGGATGCCATGAGTGCTGAACGGCACGGGTTACCCGTTCCGGATGCGGCATCATAATCGTGACACGACCATCCTCTGTGGTCAGTGCCGTCAGACCACCCTTTGAGCCATTAGGATTGAATGGATAAGTCTCGGTGGCTTCTCCATAGTGATCGACAAAGCGCATTGCGGCAATCGCCTGAGATTCGGATCCGGTTTCTGTAAAATCGGCCCGGCCCTCACCATGTGCCACCGCGATCGGCATGATGGAACCAGCCATTCCCTCCAACAGAACGGACGGTGAATCAAGCACCTCAACCAGCGAGAAACGTGCCTCGAACTGTTCTGACAGGTTGCGAGAGAAACGCGGCCAGTGATCGCTACCCGGAATCAGTTCTTTCAGCTGAGACAGCATCTGACAGCCGTTACAGACGCCCAGTGCAAAGGTATCCTCACGCTGGAAGAAGTCAGCAAACTGCTTGCGGGCACGCTCATTATGCAGAATCGTGCTGGCCCAGCCACGACCCGCACCCAAGACGTCGCCGTAAGAGAAGCCGCCACAGGCGACCAGCCCCACAAAGTCGGCCAGTTGAACCCGGCCTTCCAGCACATCACTCATATGCACATCGATAGCACAAAAGCCGGCATGATCGAATGAAGCCGCCATTTCCACCTGACCGTTCACACCCTGCTCGCGCAGGATAGCGACTTTGGGACGCTTGCCACTGACTATCAGTGGTGCAGCGATATTTTCTGCGGCATCAAAGCTCAGTTTGGCGAACATGCCCGGGTCGTTTTCATCCAGAATGGTGTCGAATTCCTGCCTGGCACATTCCGGATTATCACGCCGTGCCTGCATCTGGTAGCTAGTCTCGGCCCAGAAACGCTGAAGGGTCACACGAGACTGGTCGACGACTGTCTGCTCATCGACACGGATCCGCAGACGCTGCTCTTCAGTCGGTTTACCGATAACAAATGACAAAGATTCAAGACCGTTATCAGTCAGTAGATTCATGACGTTTTCGAGTTCATCATCCTGAACCTGAATCACCGCGCCCAACTCTTCACTAAACAGAACAGCGAGTGCATCCCCCATTCCATTTAACTCGACGTCCAGACCACAACGACCGGCAAAAGCCATTTCTGCCAGTGTCACCGCAAGACCGCCATCACCCCGGTCGTGATAAGCCAGGATTTTGTTCTGCGCCTTGAGTTGCTGGATCGCGTTAAAGAAGTTTTTCAGATCAGCAGCATTGTCGAGGTCCGGCCCTTCAGTGCCCACCTGTTTGAAGACCTGTGCCAGCGCCGAGGTCGCCAGACGGTTCTGACCGCGGCCCAGATCGATATAAATCAGGTCCGTCTCGCCCAGATCGGTACGCAATTGAGGCGTACTGGTATTGGCTGCATCAGTGACCGGCGCAAAGGCGCTGATAATCAGTGATAAGGGTGAGGTGACCGTTTTGGTTTGGCCTTTTTCTTCCCAGACCGTTTTCATCGACAGCGAATCTTTACCTACAGGAATCGCTATGCCGAGTTCCGGGCACAGTTCCATGCCGACCGCTTTGACGGTGTCATACAACACGGCGTCTTCACCCGGATGACCACATGGTGCCATCCAGTTGGCAGACAATTTGATATCACTCAGCTTCTCGATTTTAGCTGCCGCAATATTGGTGATGGCTTCACCGACGGCCATGCGGCCTGAAGCCGGACCGTTAATCAAGGCCAGAGGCGTGCGTTCACCCATCGCCATCGCTTCACCCAATAGTTCATGGTGATCTGCGAGCGTCACCGCACAGTCGGCTACCGGTACCTGCCATGGTCCGACCATCTGATCACGAGCCACCAGCCCCGTTACCGTCCGGTCACCAATCGTAATCAGGAAGTTTTTGCTCGCCACTGCCGGCAGTTTCAACACCCGTTCCAGCGCATGTTCAGCTGAAATCTCACTGAGGTCGAGTTCAGGGTAGGTCTTGTCGACATGAGTGACATCACGCAGCATTTTGGGCGGCTTACCCAGCAGCAGAGACAATGGCATGTCGATGGGCAGGTTTTCGTTATCGGCATCACCGAGCATCAGGTGCTCTTCTTCAGTGGTCTCACCGACAATGGCCCACGGGCAGCGTTCACGTTCACAAATGGCCTGGAATTCATCGACGCGATCAGGGTGTACGCCCAGTACGTAACGTTCCTGTGATTCGTTACACCAGATTTCCATCGGCGACATGCTGGATTCGTCATTCGGAATCAAGCGCAGCTCAAAACGACCGCCACGACCACTGTCATCAACCAGTTCAGGGAAGGCATTCGACAGACCACCGGCACCGACATCATGGATCGCAATGATCGGATTGTCGTCACCCAGCGCCACACAGCGATCGATGACTTCCTGACAACGGCGTTCCATTTCCGGGTTGCCTCTTTGTACGGAGGCAAAGTCGAGACCTTCATCGCTGGTACCGGAAGTCACTGAGGAGGCAGCACCGCCACCGAGACCGATCAGCATCGCCGGTCCTCCGAGTACAATCAGTTGCATGCCCGGATCCATCATGCCTTTTTTGACATGTTGCGGACGAATTGTGCCCATACCGCCGGCAACCATGATCGGCTTGTGGTAACCACGGACTTCAAAGCCCTGGCTTGATTCCACCTGCATTTCAAAGGTACGGAAGTAGCCACACAGATTGGGGCGGCCGAACTCGTTATTAAAAGCGGCGCCACCCAGCGGGCCGTCAGTCATAATTTCTAATGCTGAGGCCATGCGCGCCGGTCTGCCGTAAGGCGTTTCCCAGGGCTGTTCAAAACCGGGGATTTCCAGGTTAGAAACAGTAAAACCGGTCAGGCCGGCTTTGGGCTTGGAACCACGTCCGGTTGCCCCTTCGTCACGAATTTCACCACCGGCACCGCTGGCAGCGCCAGGAAATGGCGAAATCGCGGTCGGGTGGTTGTGGGTTTCCACCTTCATGATGATGTGTTGAACTTCACCTTCGTAGTGATACTGGCCATTCGCCATATCTACCTGGAAACGGTGGCTGCGGGGTCCTTCAATCACGGAGGAGTTATCCGAGTAGGCAGTAACCACACCCTCCGGGTTTTTGTCATGCGTGTTGCGGATCATGTTGAACAAGGTATGCGGCTGTGTTTCGCCATCGATGATCCAGTCAGCACGGAAGATTTTGTGGCGGCAGTGTTCAGAGTTAGCCTGGGCAAACATCATCAGTTCGATGTCATTAGGATTACGTTCGAGCATGGTGAAGTTGTCGAACAGGTAATCAATTTCATCTTCAGCCAGCGCCAGGCCCATGCGCTGATTGGCAGCGACCAGCGCTTCACGACCACCATTGAGAATATCGACGCTGACCAGCGGACGCGAAGCGCCATGCATAAATAAACGGTCAGCATCATCAATACTTTCGAACACCGACTCGATCATGCGGTCATGCAGATGTCCGGCAACCCGTTGTCTTTCTCTCGAAGTCAGGGGTTGGCTGCTTTTAACAAAAAAGGCGACGCCGCGCTCAATACGCTCAATATCATTGCCGCCGCTGTTTTCGGCGATATCGGTCGCCTTGCTTGACCAGGGTGAAATGGTGCCCGGCCGCGGCGTGACCAGGAAAAAGCTTTCATCAGCTTCCGGTTGCGTATCACCGACCTTGGCTTCCAGCAGACTCTCGACCAGTTTCAGTTCCGGCAAGGGCAGAATACATTCGCCTTCAATTTCCACGAAGTAGCGATATTCAGTTCTGATCGCGGTGACGGCGGCGACTTCAGCCTGAATAGCACTGAGTAATTTCTCCAGTCGGAAAGCAGAAAAAGCCGGACGGCCTATCAATTGCAGCATGCGGAACCCAATTCAAGATAAATTAAAGCGATAATGATACTTTAAGTGGGGTTTAACGCCCAAATAAAATGCTTCTTTTTCAGGTTTTATATGACAGATACAAATACCCGTCCCGGCCCGCTGCGACAGCTTATGGTTATGCTGTACGATTTCATGCTTCTGCTTTCTGCGCTGCTTCTGGCCGCCGTCATCCCCGTCGCGCTGAATCAGGGTGAAGCCATCCAGGCAGGCAATCCGATATTTCTGCTTTATCTGCTGATGGTCAGTCTGTTCTTCTATGGCTGGTTCTGGACCCATGGAGGCCAGACGCTGGGCATGCGTGCCTGGAAAGTCTATCTGGTCGGACAGACACAGGTGCAGATCACCTGGAAACAGGCGTCGATTCGCTTTGCAGTGGCCATTGTGTCCTGGCTCTGTCTCGGACTGGGTTTTCTCTGGCAGTGGCTCAGCAAGGACAAACTGAGCTGGCATGATTTGCTGTCAGGCACGCAGTTGATTGTGCATAAGGTTGAGAAGAAATCATCGTGACTTCACCCTAAAAACTTTTCAGTTCATCACAAGCTCTCTCTCCTTCCCATTTGTGGGGGAAAGCCCTGATGTGGCGAGGGAAACGGTCAAGCGCTGTCGCAGTGGCAGGAGACATAGCGAATTGTTTGAATGCTTCCCCTCACCCTAGCCCTCTCCCGCAAGGGGGAGAGGGAACATATTTAAATTCGAGCCAGATTCTGACTCCTTCCCCCCCTTGCGGGGGGAAGGTCGGGATGGGGGGATGTAGAATTTAATGACATGCAAGGAGCTAACATTCATGGAATAACTTCAACATCGCGCCCGCCAACTCCGTCAAAACATGACTGAGGCTGAACGAACACTTTGGCACAGGATTAGGGGCCGGCAGCTGTCAAACGCCAAATTCCGCCGCCAGTTTATTGTGGGTACTTATATCGTTGATTTTATCTGTCTGGAACACAGGCTGATAATTGAGATTGATGGCGGCCAGCATGCGCAAAATAAATCCTATGACGATAGCCGCAGTGAGTATTTATCACAGCAGGGCTTTGTGGTGATTAGGTTTTGGAATCATGAAGTACTGAGGGATGTTGAGGCTGTTTTAGAGACAATTTTGATTAATTTAGGTCTCTCACTTGAGTCCTCTGATGATAATTCTGTTTGACGCTGCCCCCTCACCCGCCAGGGGAAAGGGAACGCATCTGAATACAGGCCAGGTTTCAACTCCTTCCCCCCTTGCGGGGGAAGGCTGGGATGGGGGGGCTAGCTTCCAATCCGTTCCAGTGACTGCAGCTTATGGTTCTCGTCAAAACGAATCCGGAACAAACCGTTAACCCCGGCAGCATCAACAAAAGGGCGAATGTAGTAGGCAGGAAAACTGATGGTCTGACCGTTGCTGGCAAGAACAACAACCGTGCTGACCTGGCCCTGATAATAACGAAGTGCCTCTTGCCGCGGCAGGTGCAGGCGAAATCGTAATTCGGTCATAATTAAATCAGCAAGTCATCCAGCGCTCTTCGGAGCTGCGAAAGCATCGCTTTGGCAGCGACATCCGAATAGGCTAGCGCTTCACCAATGCCCCAGACCGGCAGTGGCCAGGTGACATCAGTAGTAAAACGCGCGACATGATGCAGATGCAGTTGCTCAACGACATTCCCTATCGCCGCCACATTCATTTTCTCTGCTGAGAACAGCTGCATCATCTGCTGTGCAGTGAAGCTCGACTCATAAATCAGCCGCTGTTGCTCTTGTTCATCAAGCTGATAAATTTCGTCCACATTAAGCCGCTTTGGCACCAGAATCACCCAGGGATAACGAGTATCATTCATCAGCCGCACTTCACTGAGCTCATACTCGCCGATGCTGAAGGTGTCCTGTGCCAGTTTCGGATGTAACTTGTACATCTCAGGCAGCCAGATATTTGTTCACAATCTCATAAACATCCGCTGACAAGGACTCTTCTGCAGCAATGTTTTCCAGCGCCTGCTTCATCAAGGCCTGACGACCGGCATCATAACGACGCCATGAGTTCAGCGCCCCTAACATGCGTGCCGCCACTTGCGGATTGAGCTTGTCCAGTATCAGGATCTGCTCAGCAAGAAACTGATAACCGGAGCCGTCTTTCGCATGGAAGTTGACCGGATTGTTGCGACAGAACATGCCTATCAGGGCACGCACATTATTCGGGTTCTTGATGTTGAAAGCTTCATGCTGCATCAGCCCTTTGACGCGAAGAAGCGTGTCGGGCAGCTTGGAAGCCGCCTGCACTGCCAGCCATTTGTCGACCACCTGCTTGTCGTGTTTCCACTGCTCGTAAAAAGCACGTAAAGCATGCTCCCGCTCAGGCCCGATTTGATCAGCCATCAATCTGAGACCGGCAAGCAATTCCGTCATATTATCGGCCAGCTTCATCTGCCGCAGACAGCGCTGAACCTGGAACGGATCCCCACTGGCAACAAGATAGGAGAGGCAGAGGTTTTTCAGGCTGCGACGCGCCATTTCCGACGCATTGAATTCATAAGACTTGTTTGCACTCATGCGCTGATAGGTTTGATCAAACTGCGCTTTTAAAGCCGCCGCGAGCTGGCGCTTCACAAATTCGCGGGCCTGATGAATCGCATCCACATCCGGCGTATCCATTTGCGCAGCCAGATAATTCTCAGTTGGCAAAGTCAGCATCTTGGCGATGAGCGCCGGATCCAGTTTTTTATCCGTCAATACCTGCTCAAACTGATTCACCAGCAGCGGTGACAAGGTCAGTGGTTTTTGTTGCTGAATGTCAGCGACCAGCGATAACAGGATATTAATTATCAGTTTCTGCCCGGCATCCCAACGATTAAAACTGTCCTTGTCATTGGCCATCAAAAAAGCAAGCTGATGATTGCTGAGCTTGTGATTAAGTTTAACCGGTGCTGAAAAGCCACGCAGAACTGATGCCAGCGGTTCACTAGCGACATTAATAAACTCAAAAGTCTGGCTGGATTCAGTCACAGACAAAACACGGGTATCAGCGGGATACGGTTTACTCTCACCTTCCAGTTGCAATGGCAGACTGTCTCCATCCTTATCCATAAGCCCGACGGCAAAAGGAATGTGGAGTGGCTGCTTTTTATCCTGTCCCGGTGTTGCGGGAGAGTGCTGACTGACTGTCATTGTCAGCCGCTGTTCAACCGCATCATAGTCAGTTTCAACTGTCAGTTCCGGTGTCCCTGCCTGGCTGTACCAGCGTCTGAACTGTGACAGGTCGAGATCGTTGGCATCTTCAATCGCTTTAACAAAATCATCGGTGGTCACGGCCTGGCCATCATGGCGTTCGAAATACAGATCGGTGCCTTTACGGAAACCGGCTTCACCCGCCAGCGTTTTGATCATGCGAACGACCTCAGCACCCTTCTCGTAAATCGTCACCGTATAGAAGTTACTGATTTCGATATAGGAATCCGGTCTCACCGGATGTGCCATAGGGCCGGCATCTTCAGCAAACTGCATGCTGCGAAGTTTATCGACATCGTCTATGCGGGCGACGGCCGCCGAGTTTAAATCGGCACTGAACTGCTGATCCCGCATGACGGTAAAGCCTTCTTTGAGGCTGAGCTGAAACCAGTCACGACAGGTCACACGGTTGCCGGACCAGTTGTGGAAATACTCATGGCCGACAATACTCTGAATGGTATAAAAATCCTGATCGGTAGCGGTTTCCGGACTGGCTAACACACAGGCAGCATTGAAAATATTCAGCCCTTTGTTTTCCATCGCACCCATATTGAAGTCGTTGACGGCAACGATCATGAACACATCCAGATCGTATTCCCTGCCGTATGTTTCCTCATCCCATTGCATCGCCTGCTTCAGCGATTTCAGCGCGTGATCACATTTATGCTTGTTTTCGGGATCAACATAAATTCTGAGCGCGACTTCATGACCGCTTAAGGTAGTAAATTTATCCTGCTGAACATAAAGATCGCCGGCCACCAGTGCGAACAGATAACTGGGTTTAGGGTGCGGATCATGCCAGCGTACCCAGTGACGGCCATCGTCAAATCTACCCTGATCTTCCAGATTACCGTTGGCGAGTAACACCGGCCATTTTTCGCGCTCGGCGACAATTGTCACGGTGAAGATCGACATCACATCAGGCCGGTCCGGATAGTAGGTAATGCGACGAAAACCTTCAGCCTCACATTGCGTACACAGAATGCGGCCAGAGTGGTAAAGACCTTCCAGTGCCGTATTCTGATCCGGGTGGATATCGGTGGTGATTTCCAGTTCGAACTTATCCGGCGTATTGGGAATCAGTAGTTGACTGTCTGAACGCTGATACTGACTGGCTGACAATGTATTGCCATTCATCTTGACTGAAATCAGATCCAGTTCTTCACCATCCAGAATACAGTCACCGCCGCTAGCCTCCGGGTTACGACGCATTGTCAGAGTGCTGACCACGCGGGTCCTGGCGCTGTCCAGATCAAATTGCAGCAGCACCTGATCGACCAGATAAGCCGGCTTTTGATAATCAGCCAGTAAGGTGACCTTGGGCGAGGCTTCGATAGTGGAAGTATCCATGGTTTACGCTCTTAATTCAGAAATCATCTAATGTTTTAACAGACCAGACTTCATAAGCCGGGGTTTCGTAAGGGTGCGCCGAGAGCAGGGCCTGCAGAATTGTTTTAATAAGGGACTCGGGGCAAACCGTTTCTACCCGGAACTCGTCGACTCGCTCAATATCTCCCTGCGTGCCGATGTAGGGATCACTGCCCTCCAACGGCCTGAACTGGCCCCTGCCCTGACTTTCCCAGCTGCAGCAGTCATAGCCATCGTAACGTCCGGCGCCTGCAGCAAAAATAGCCTGTTTGACCGTTTCTTTGTGTGATTCAGGTACGAAAAAAACCAACTTGAGTAATGGCTCAGTCATGTTGAAAACTCCACTTCTGTGCCAGACCGTTACCGGTCTCACTATAGATTGATTGTCCGTCCGGGCCGAATGTCAGCGCCTGTAATACTACGCCCGGCTTGAGTGAATCACGGCGAGGCGCGAGCCAACAATTGATATTTTCCCCATCTCTGGCACGCCAGGTACAGATTTCCTGATTGGGATGGCCAGTCACAATAAAGCGATTGTCACTGGAAAACCCAATTGCTGTTGTCGTGGTTTTGAAAACCGGGAAATCTCCCCATGGACCGTCAACCGGTATCGGGGAAGTGTTGAGTACGGCGATCTCTTCACCATTGGCCACTGCCCGTATGCGGGTCTGATCATTGCCTGCACTGGTGACTACATAGTCATCCTGTGGACTGAAACTGACCAGCGTCACCGTATTACCATGTTTCCATTGACGGATTTGCTCGCCGCTCTGCAGATCCCACAGGCGGGCGCTTTGATCGTCACCGCCGGTCAATGCCAGCTTACCATCGGCAGACAAAGCGACGGTATTAATCAGTTGGTTAATGGGTGAATTCACCGGTGCACCATCGTGTTCAAAGATTTGCCTTACCTGATTGGCCCTGAGATCGAAATAAACAGCTGTACGGTCCTGTAAGGCAAGCAGGATATGACTGCCATTCACTGACAAGGCCATATCTTTGACCGTGACCGGAAACTGTAAACGACTGATGGGTTTACCGTCTGCCATACTCCAGAGCACGACGGTATTGGACTCGCAGGTGGCGGCAACAGCGCCATCGGGTGAAAAGGCCACATCGGTGGCGGTGCTGGCTTCACCGGGTTGATTTTGCCAGGTGTAACGGATTTTTCCGGCTTCGATATCCCAGAGTTTGGCCGGTAAATCGATATCCCCTACCAGCGCAAAGCGTTTGTCCGGTGAGAAAGCGGCAGCATAGTTACCGTACTGGCTGTGCTGCCAGGACTGCAGCGGTGGTTTTTCGCTGCTGCAGGCTAACAGCAGGCTGCTGGCCAGGAACAACCTGAAAAATGTTGAAATTGATTTGCTGTATTCCATGTCCCGTTATCAGGACCGCGGCAGGGTCACACCGGCCTGCCCCTGGTATTTGCCACCCCGGTCAGCATAAGAGGTCTCGCAGACCTCATCCGACTCAAAGAACAACATCTGCGCCACGCCTTCGTTTGCGTAGATCTTGGCCGGCAAGGGCGTGGTATTGGAAAACTCCAGTGTCACCTGGCCCTCCCACTCCGGTTCCAGTGGTGTGACGTTAACGATAATACCGCAGCGGGCATAGGTCGATTTACCCAGGCACACCGTCAGGACGTTGCGTGGAATTCTGAAAGTTTCCACTGTGCGGGCCAGGGCGAAAGAGTTGGGCGGGATGATGCAGACATCGGACGAAACATCAACAAAGCTGCTCTCATCGAAATTTTTCGGATCGACGATCGCCGAATTGATATTGGTGAAAATCTTGAACTCATTGGAGCAACGAACATCGTAACCATAGCTGGAGGTGCCATAGGAAATGATACGGTTATCGTTATGATAGCGAACCTGCCCCGGTTCGAAGGGTGAGATCATGCCCTGCTCCGCCATCCGGCGAATCCATTTGTCCGATTTGATCATAATTGAGCCGCTTAGCCTTGGTAAAAAAGTTAATGATAACGTTAATTTCCGACTTAACTGAAGTCATTTATCTTTAATCCGCAGATTTCGCCGATTATCAATATCATCACAGAGGCACAGAGTTCACAGAGCAGAGATAGCGTTATGATTCAGCAGACATCATTGCTGCTAAAGCGGCACTCCCAGACAAAGCATACGTAGTAAAACCGGTCATAAACTGGCTTATTCGCTTCTTTTGTCCCTGTGGCTGTTCAACACAATTTGTGCTGTTATGTCGCGGCCTACGGCCTCGCAACCCCAATTATATCTCTGTGCCTCTGTGGTTGATATTCAAACTGCGGCAATCAGCGAAATCTGCGGATGAGCAAAATTCTAATCGTTTTTGACCACGATATTAGGGAAAGCACTAGCATAGTTTTTGCCTTGCATCGCCAGCCGTGCCGCCAGTCGACGGGCAATATTGCGGTAGGCCATCGCGATATCCCCTTCCGGATCAGTCACCACGCTGGGTTGCCCCCCATCCGCATCTTCCCGGATACGGATGTTCAATGGCAGACTACCAAGCAAATTGATGCCGTACTGATCGGCCATGCTCTGACCGCCACCGCTGCCGAAGATATGTTCTTCATGGCCACACTGACTGCAGATATGGGTGCTCATATTTTCGACCACACCCAGAACCGGCACTTTGACCTTTTCAAACATTTTATAAGCCTTGCGGGCATCCAGCAGTGAGATATCCTGCGGGGTGGTGATAATGACAGCCCCGCTGACCGGGACTTTCTGTGACAGCGTCAGCTGAATATCGCCGGTACCCGGTGGCAAATCAATCACCAGATAATCGAGTTCTTTCCAATTAGTATCACCCAGCATTTGTTGCAGTGCCTGGGTCACCATTGGCCCACGCCAGATCATTGGTTCTTCTTCATCAATCAGAAAGCCGATCGACATGCTTTGCACGCCATAACTTTCAATCGGTTCAATGGTTTTGCCGTCGGTGGACTCGGGACGTTTTGTCGTGCCCAGCATTCTGGGTTGGCTGGGGCCGTATATATCGGCATCAAGCACACCCACACTGGCACCTTCTGCTGACAATGCCAGTGCCAGATTGACTGCTGTGGTGGATTTACCGACCCCACCCTTACCGGAAGCAACCGCAATAATGTTTTTGACATTTTCCAGCGCCGGAACACCCTGCTGGACTTTATGCTTGATGATTTTGCTGATGACCGTCACCTGGGCATTATCAGCCCCTGCCTGGTTCAGCTTTTCCGACAGTTGTTGTTGCAACTCGGTCGCGTAAGCTTTTACCGGATAGCCAAGTGTGACGGTGATTTGCTGTTTGTCGCCATCCTGTTCGACTTTGATAGCAGGTTTGGTATCGCCGAGTTTGATCTCGGTGGCGGGGTCCACGAAATCATTGATGATTTCCTGAACTTGGCTTTTGTCTAACATTCCTCACTCCTGTCTGTTCAGTGCGTGCACTGTATATACGTGTTAACGATATTTTAACGGTTGGCAACGACTGCTTCATCCATACAGCTATTGTGGTTTTGCAGCGGGCAAAAAAAACGCCATCAATGATGGCGTTTCGGCTCTTAATAACTAGTTGGGGCCCCGGAGCTTGTTTTGCAAGGGCCAGTCGCGATAATTAAAGACCTGGCCGGCCTGACGCACGCGGGCGATTTCTGTCAGGTCCAGATCGGCATAAACCCACTGCGCCGTTTCAGCACTGCCTTCTGCCAGAATACCGTTGTCCGGGAAGCCATAATCGACCGGGGTGTAAACGCTGGCACGACCGGTATTAAAATCCACCGCCTCAGACCACTCGGCATTACCAAACGTCGGCGATTGCAGTACATAACACTGATTTTCCAGCGCCCGCGCCTGGCAACCGATACGCACCCGGTAAAAGCCTGCCTGGGTATCGGTACAACTCGGCGCCAGAATCACATCCGCACCGGCTTGAACCTGCTGATGGGCTATCAGCGGAAACTCAGTGTCATAACAGACATTGATGCCGATGCGACCCACATCGGTGTCGATCACTTTAATGTCTGTACCGGCATGAATCAGCCATTGCTCATTTTCGAAGCGGGTCATGATGAGCTTGTCCTGATAACCAATCAGTCCATCGACACCATAGAGATTGGCGCGGTTACGGAAGCTGCCATCTTCCTGCAGCACCGGGAAAGTACTGGCCAGAACCATCACATCAAACTGACGCGCCAATTCGGTGTATAAAGCTTCGTAATCCTGATAGACATCCTGCATCGCATGCAGCTGTTTGCCCAGATCTTTATAGATGTCTTCACCAAACAAAGACGCCAGTTCCATACTGCCGTACTCAGGGAACACCAGCAGCTTGGCATCGTGGGATGCGGCCTGCTTAACCCAGTGAGTCAGTTTGGTTTCAAAATCGCTCCACTCGCTGAAAAATCCGATATCGTACTGGGCGACCGCTGCTTTTACTTTGCTCATTAGATTTTCTTCATCCAGAAAGTCATCGGCTTGGGCGATTCTGTGTCCTCATCCAGCTCTTTCCAACTGAAAGTGGTATTCAGCTCAGGATATTTTTCATAGCCGCGTCTGCGCCAGAAACTGTCCAATGGCACATAATCGTCCGGACGACGCGGGTGATTGTCAGGTCGCTGCACGCCGCAGAAACAACTGTAGTCAAAGCCACCGATTTCCTGAGCATGTTCCTCACGATGATCGAAGAAGGCTACTCCAGCACCCTGTCCCCGATATTCCGGTAGCAGTACCGACTCACCGCAGTAGAAAATTTTGTCGACATCATAGCCGGCATCGATAAAGGGCGCCTTCACTTCGTCAGTTTCGTGTTTCAGTGGAATGCCGGTCGATGCACCGACCACCTTGTCACCGTCAAACGCGAGCACAATGACACTGTCGGGGGCTTCGATGTAGGTTTTCAGGTATTTTTCTTCGTAAGCCAGATCGCCATCGTAGAGATAGGGCCAGTCACGAAACACCTGAATCCGGAGCCGGGCCAGCGCCGGAATATATTGGTTCAGCTTATCGCCGGAGAGTCGTTCCAGTTTCAGCATAAATTTTCCCAACGTCATTCAAGTTGCAGTGCCTTTTCCGTCAGTCAAAACGGAAAAGGCACATAGCAGATTTAACCAGCGACCTGAGCGATCCAGTCTTCCAGGTTGTAGTAGTTGGTGATACGGGCAACTTTACCGTCACGAATCACAAAGAAAGCACCGGCAGGCAGACGGTAAGTCTGGCCAGCAGCTTCCGGCAGACCTTCATCGGTTGACAGGTATTCACCCAGCACGGTGAATTCAACGGCAGCGCGATCGCCTTCGTCGTTAGTGGTGATAGAGATATCAACGATTTGTTCTTTGTAATGCGCGTTCATGCGGTCCATGAACTTAGAAAAGGCTTCCTTACCCACTTCACGGCCGCTTTGGTTGACGTCATGGATGACATCATCAGTCAGCATCGCCAGAAAAGCATCCATATCCTGGCGGTTGAATGCATCGTAGTAGTCTTGCAGCAGTTTTACAGTGGCTTGTTTCATGGTAAAAATCCCGGACAGAAAAAACGGCGGATCTTAGCCCGTAAACGCTTCAATGAAAAGCATAAATTTTATTTTCAGGCTTAGTGAGGGTAAGACAGTGTTATCAAAAATCATTATCCGCAGATTTCACTGATTCGCGCAGATTAAAAGACAAGAATTTTATCTTGAGTAATCATTACCGCTAAGACGGACGTCTCAAGCATCATTGTCATTTAAATCTGAGTTACATCGACTACAGAAAATAACAAAAAGCTATCAGATGAATCTGCGAAAATCGGCGAAATCTGCGGATTAAAAATACCCGCTCAACGTTGATTGCGCTGCACGATGCCCATCAGTTTGTAAGTCAGCATCGAAGCCGCAAAATCATAGGCATGGAAACCCTCGATTGGCGCAAACTCCATCACATCAAAACCGATAATCTCGCGTTGCTTGGCGACAGACTCGAACAGGTTCAGCGTCTGATACCAGCCAAGACCGCCAGGGACAGGCGTGCCCGTCGAGGGAAATACTGACGGGTCCAGGCCATCGATATCGACAGTGAAGAACACCTTCTGCGGAAAGTCATCCGGAAGTGTGATGCTTTGAATATTATTCTGCACCAGCTCATCTGCGTCGTTGAAATGCACGCCAAACTCCTGGCGAAACCCCATTTCCTCTTCACAGAAAGCGCGGATCCCCAGTTGATAGAGCGGAATACCCATATCCACCACACGTTTCATCACCGAGGCATGGCTGAGCAAATCGCCTTCGTAGGCCTGACGCAAGTCGGCATGAGCATCGATCTGGACCACACCGAAATCAGTTAGTCCGGCCTCGACCAGGCCTTTAATCACACCATAGGTTACTGTGTGTTCGCCGCCCAGTACGACGGGCATCGCACCGTGACGGATAATGTCAGCTGTCGCACTGGCAATATTGTCGATAACCTGTTTGGCATCGGCACTGCAGTCGACCGGCTCACAGGTATAAATGCCGGCATCGCAGGGTTTGCTGTAACCATCCCATTCTTCCAGCTGCCATGAGGCCTCCAGAATCGAAGACGGCCCCAGCCCCGTACCGCCGCCGTAAGATACCGTTTTTTCGAACGGTACCGGCAGCACATGGAACATCGCCTTGTCCGGCGATGGCTGATCAATTTCCGAACCGAGAAAAATGGGATATTCGAGTTGTTTCATGTCAGGACAACCTGTGTTTAAAGTCTTGGTAACCAAATTCCTTGACCACGCGCAGCGCATCCGTTTCCGAGTTCCAGATCGCGATGGCTGGTAGTTTGGTGCCATTGAATGTGGTGGTTTTGACCATGGTGTAATGGCTCATATCTTCAAAAATCAGTCGCTGGCCGATTTTCAGTGGCTCGGCAAAGCTGTAATCACCTATCACATCACCGGCCAGACAGGTGAGGCCGCCAAGACGATAGGTATGTTCAAATTCCTCGGCTTCGCCGGCGCCGGTGATATCCGGACGATAAGGCATTTCCAGCGTATCAGGCATATGACAGGTGGCGGAGGTATCGAGAATAGCCTGATTCAACTGATTCCAGGTAATATCCAGCACTTCACAGCTCAGAATACCAGTGCCGATCGCCATCGCCTCACCCGGTTCCATATACACTTCGACATCATGTCGCTGTTTGAAGTCCCTGACCAACTCCACCAGTCCGTTGATATCGTAACCTTCCGCGGTGATATGGTGACCCCCACCGAAGTTAATCCATTGCATTTGCGGCAGCAGATGGCCGAACTTGTCTTCAACTGCCGCCACCGTTCTGGCCAGGGGTTCAAAGCCCTGCTCGCAGAGGGTATGGAAATGCAGGCCGGTGATGCCGTCGAGGGCCGCTTCATCAAGCTGGGATAAGGGAATCCCAAGACGCGAGCCGGGTGAACACGGATCATAAATCGGTACCGCCCCTTCCGAATGCTCCGGATTGATACGCAGTCCGAAATGCAGCTCAGGGCGTTTTTCTCTCGCCGCCAGACATTGCTCACGAAACCGCAGCCACTGGCTGCAGGAATTGAACACAATGTGATGGGCAAAGGTCAGCAGCTCATCAATATCGGCCTGGCTGAACGCCGCAGCAAAAGCATGCACTTCACCGCCGTATTCTTCATAACCAAGCCGTGCCTCATGCAGACCACTGGCACAGGTACCGCTCAGGTATTTGCCGGTCAAATCCCCCAAAGACCACATAGAGAAGGCTTTGAGTGCACCCAGTACTTTGGCACCGCTGACTTCGGCCACTTCGCTCAGAATCCGCAGGTTGTGCTCAACCGCGACTTCATCGACCACAAAACAGGGCGATGGCAGGCGTGACAGATCCAGCTTGGAAAAATCAGTGAATTGCATGTGAGTTGTTTTATCCGCAGATTCCGCCGATTGACACAGATGTATACACGCTTAAAAATCTGTGTTCATCTGCGTAATCTGCGGATATTTAGCTTTTAATCCAGATTGAAATTATCCAGTTCGACCACCTGCCACGGCAGGCCATATTTATTCATATCTTCCATAAACGGATCGGGATCGAATTGTTCCATATTCCACACCCCCGGCTGTTTCCATTTGCCTTCCAGAATCATTTTGGCACCAATCATGGCCGGCACGCCGGTTGTGTAGGAAATGGCCTGTGACTGCACTTCTTTATAGCAATCCTGGTGGTCCTTGATGTTGTAGACATAGACAATCTTTTCTTTGCCGTCTTTGATGCCTTTGACCACGCAGCCGATACAGGTTTTGCCCTTGGTACGAGGCCCCAGAGTAGACGGATCAGGCAGCAAAGCCTTGAGGAACTGAATCGGCACGATCTGCTGGCCCTGGAATGTGACTGGCTCGATGCCGGTCATGCCTACATTGCCCAGCACTTCCAGATGCTTGAGATAGTTGTCACCAAAGCTCATCCAGAACTGAGCCCGTTTCAGGGTCGGGAAATGCTTGACCAGCGATTCCAGTTCTTCATGATACATGCGGTAGATATTGTAGCTGCCGACTTCATCCGGGCAGGTGAAGCTGGCTTTTTTTGACATCGCCGGGGTAGTGACAAACTCGCCGTTTTCCCAGTGACGGCATTCAGCCGTAACTTCACGGATATTGATTTCAGGATTGAAGTTGGTGGCGAAGGGATAACCATGATCGCCACCATTCACATCGATAATATCCAACTCATGAATTTCATCGAAATAATGCTTGGCAATCCAGGTGGTGAACACATTGGTTGCACCCGGATCAAAGCCACTGCCAAGTAGCGCGGTCAAGCCAGCCTGTTTAAATTTGTCCTGATAGGCCCACTGCCATTTGTATTCGAACTTGGCAGTATCCAGAGGCTCATAGTTGGCAGTGTCGAGATAGTCGATACCCGCCGCCAGACAGGCATCCATAATGCTCAGATCCTGATACGGCAGCGCCACATTGATGACCAGATCCGGTTTTTCCTGCTCCAGAAAGGCGGTCAGCTCGGCGACATTATCCGCATCGATTTTGGCGGTTTTAATCGGACGATCCAGTTGCGCTGCAATCGCTTTGCATTTTTCTTCAGTTCGGCTGGCCAGCACGATTTCCGAAAACACTTCCGGCAGTTGCGCGCATTTATGTGTCACCACACCGCCGACGCCGCCGGCGCCGATAATCACGACTTTAGACATAACAAGAACCTTTCCTTATCTGTTCAACTATTCGGGAAAACCCAAGAATCTTAACGTTCGAAGAATGTATAACCGTTCATACTGTCACGGAAGGCACGCAGCATCTGCTGGCGCATCGGCACTGAAATCCGGCCGTCACGGACCGCCTGTTCGGCGATACGGCGGAACTGTTCCTGGATCAGTTTCGGATCATATTCCACGTAGCTCAACACATCGGCAATACTGTCACCATGGAACTCACGCCGGAAGTCGAAGCTACCGTCTTCGTTGATATGCACGCTGACCACATTGGTGTCACCGAACAGATTATGCAGATCGCCCAGCGTTTCCTGATAAGCACCGACCAGGAACACACTGACATAGTATTCCTCACCCTCTTTTAGGGGATGCAGTGGCAGGGTTTTACGGACGCCATCCGGCGAGATGAAGTTATCAATCTTGCCGTCACAGTCACAGGTCATATCGGCCAGCACCCCATCCCGAACAGGCGCTTCATTAAGCCGGTGAATCGGCATGATCGGGAATAACTGATCGATGGCCCAGATATCCGGCAGTGACTGGAACAGGCTGAAGTTACCGTAGTAAATATCGGACATCAGCTCCGGCAATGATTCCAGTTCCTGCGACACCCGTCTGGCCTGCGGCAGAAGGTTGGAAATTTTCTCCAGTATCGCCAGCATGACATTTTCTGCTAATGCCCGATCTCGCAGGGTGGCCTGGCCGTGATGGAACAGTTCACGGACTTCATCACGGTAATACAAGGCATCGTTATAGCACTCCTGCAAGTGTTCGACCTTGACGTAGTCCATGACGCCATACAGGTTCACAATCAGATCATGACTGTCTTCGGGCGGCTCGGACGGGATGATGCCCGGTTTGTGTTCGCGCACTTCCAGAATATTAAACAGCAGCATTGATGAATAAGCGACCAGCGCCCGACCGGACTCGGAAATAATTACCGGGTGCTTGATGTCTTGTGGATCCAGACACTCCTGCAGCGTTTCGACGATGTTGTAGCAATATTCATCCAGGCCGTAGTTCATACTGTGGGTGCTGTTACTGCGCGCACCTTCATAGTCCACAGCCAGACCGCCACCCAGATCGATATAGCCCATCGGCGCGCCCTCTTCTATCAGGCCGGCATAAAAACGACAGGCTTCCATCACGCCGCTGCGAATATTACGGATGTTGGGGATCTGCGAACCAAGATGACTGTGCAGCAACTGCAGGCAGTGCAGCATATCGGCCTGCTTGAGCTTTTCCACCACACCCAGCAGAGCATTAGTCGACAGGCCGAAAATCGAACGATCGCCACTATCCTCATTCCAGTGACCCTCGACCATCGAAGCCAGCCGGATTCGTACGCCGATTAAGGGGTCGATTCCCAACGCACGGCTGCGCTCCAGAACAATATCGAGTTCCATCGCCGTTTCCAGCACGAAGAAACACTTGATTCCCATCTGGCGGGCATACAGCCCCAGTTCAATGAACTCTTCATCTTTGTAGCCGTTGCAGATAATCAGGCTGTCATGGTCACGCAACTGCGACAGGGCAATAATCAGTTCTGCCTTGCTGCCGGCTTCCAGACCATGATGATAACGGCTGCCGTAATCGGCAATTTCTTCAATAACGTGACACTGCTGGTTCACTTTAATCGGGAAAACACCGCGGTAGTGATTCTGATATCCCGCATCGCTGATAGCTTTACCGAAGGCTTCATTAATCTGGGTAATGCGCTGATCCAGCAGGTTTTCGATACGCAGCACAGCCGGCATATCCAGACCTCGCTCACGCATGCCATTGACGATATCGATTATCGGTACCTGGGTGGTCTTTTCGCCAAACTGCACTGAGACCACGGCATTGCCATCTTCAGACACATCAAAATAGTCGCTGCCCCAATCACGAACCCCATATAGACGGGCACTGTGTTCTGCACTCCACTCAGCACTCAAGTCCAGATCTTTGTCGAGCATTGAGGAGAGATGATTTTGCATCGGCGGTGTTCCCTAATGGTGGTGGTTAAAGTGCGCGATTTTCACTACTTTGACAGGAAAATGCAAAGAATAATTACAAAATTACAAACGTGACTTTACAGTAGCATGACCGCGCCTGCCTAGAGACGGTTCCTGTCAGCAGGGCATTCGACTCATCAGCCCAGCCTGGCTGGGTGCTTCAGAGAGCCATCCCCTCAATCTAGGGGATAATGTTATGCTTGCCAACTGATACTCTAGAGCATGAAAAACCTGATCTGACGGCGTAATTAGATAAACGTGACGGAGACTTCTTTCAGGTGGGTGTTCTGCCCCTAATTCAGAGTGATATTTCCGGAACAATGAAAACCATACTTATTGTCGAAGATTCCGAAGCTACACGTCATCGCCTTCAAGAAGCGATAACCGATGGCGGGCAGTTTGAACTGATCGGTTCGGTCAGCACTTATAATGAAGCGTTGAATGTTATTCGCCAGACTCCACCGGATATTCTGTTAACTGACCTCGACCTGCCAGATGGCAGTGGTGTTGATCTTATCAAGCTGATTAACCTGCCTGTGGTCAGAACCGAGCTCGCCATCGTGATTACCGTATTTGGTGATGGCTATCATGTCATTGAAGCACTAAAAGCTGGCGCCTCAGGTTATTTGCTGAAAGACGACAACTTCATGGATATCAACGAGGCGATTTCTCAGATGGTTGAGGGCGGCGCCCCTATCAGTCCCAGCATTGCCCGCTACCTGCTCAATGAACTGTCCATGACTGAAACTGCTGAAACATCAACTGAAAAAGAAAAGCCCACCGACAGCATTCTGAGCCCCAGAGAGAAGGAAGTCTTGTTGCTTGTCAGCAAGGGTTACACCTCCAAGGAGATAGCTAAAACGCTGGATCTCTCGTATTACACTGTCAGGGAGTATGTCTCCAATGTCTACAAAAAGCTCTCAGTGAAAAATAAAATGCAGGCGGTCAGCGAAGCCACCTTACTGGGTATTATTTAACGTTAAGAGATTGTCCCTTTAACAGGTTTATCTTCATGAAATAAAAGAAGTTATCCTGACCAAGTTAACAAGGTGTACTATATTGAATAACAGCTTAAGGAACGCGGCATCATGGCTAAACACCCGGTTAGGTATTTCAGCTACCAACCTGATATGCCGGTAATTGAAGCAAGACCACCGCTCAGGGAAAATGAGTTCGGCTAGGAGGGCAAAAGATGGCAAACATTATTCACAGCAAGCAGACTGTTAAACAGCTGTCTGGCTCACAAACTCGCGTTACCCTCCCTGTTACGGGTCGTCATATTCAATGAAACGTTTACTGACAATTTTCGGTCTGTTGCTGGTGATGGCGGGGCCAGCCTATGCCGAAAATGTCCATATCATATTGTCAGAAGACAACATTGCTTATCACCAATTGGCCCAAGACATAAAAAACCATATTGGCAACAAAGCGTTGCGCACCTCCACGCAGATCAAAACCCTCGACAGTGCTGACTCTGGCAATATTGTAGCGTCCGATTTAATCGTCAGTATCGGTGAAACAGCCGTTCAGTTCAGTCAACGCCATTACCCGCAGAACAGTCACCTTTACAGCTTTATCGACAAGACTGTGATTCAGGGTGACGACGCGACTAACTGGGTTGCCGTATTAATGGATCAGCCGCTGCAACGCCTGTTTGATACCGCTACCGGCATTGTCCAGGGAGGCCTTAATAACAGGCTGGTCATTGCCGTATCAGAAGACAATCAACTGATACGTGATGAAATTGCTCAACTTTCCATTCCTCTCGGCATACAGCTCGATATCGTGGTGGTGGATAGCAATGCCGAACCGGCCAAGGTCATTGACAGTGTCCTGCAGAATGCCGGTGCCTTGATTGCTGTTCGTGATTCACGGGTCTGGTCGGGAGAACATGCTAAATGGATGCTGTATCAAAGCTATAAATATAAAGTGCCTGTGGTGGGTTACTCAAAAAGCTTTCTCAAAGCCGGCGCTTTGATCTCCGTCTATGCCAGTCTGTTTGATACAGTTCGGGAGACAGCGAACCTTATCACCTACTGGCACGATTATCAGGGATGGAAGATGCAGGAGAGAAACTTTTATCCCCCTTATACCATCTCTATCAATGACAACATCGCCCGGGCCTTGGAAATCCATATTCCAGACAGTATCAGGCAAGGTGCTGCAACTGATGTTTCCGACTAAACTCAAGACGCAATTACTACTCATCACTATCCTGCCCCTGCTACTGACGATTTCAGTAGTTTCCTTGTTCATCCTGTTTGATGTGCTGGAAAACATTGAGTCGGCAGTAGTTAAGCGGAGTCAGAGTATTGCCAGTCAGGCCTCAGTCATGTCGGAATTCCCACTCTACACCGGTGATGTCGATGCGCTGAATAAAGTCGCCGATCTGATGATCAGAACCCACGAACTGTCCTTCATTCGTTTTACCGATTCGACCGGGCAATTATTACTGGAAAAATCCGGCATTGAGCCCAAAGGAAAAGTCAGGGAGTTTAAATTTCCAGTCTTCTCACATGGTCCCAATCTGGATGATTTTTCCAAGGCCAACGACAGACAAATCAGTAAAGTGCCGTTGGGCAGCATCGAAATAGGTTTTACCAATAACAGTGCTGAAACACAGCGCTTTGATGCTTATACCAAAGTGCTGGGAATTTCCTTGTTAGCACTCGGCCTCGGTATTTTGCTGGTGTATCTGTTCAGCCGTCGTCTCAGTAACGCCATCAATGCCCTGATGACCACGGCCAGAAAGCTGGAACAGAAAAACTTTGCCGCCCGTGTCAAAGAAAATGGCAGTGGCGAACTGCTCAATTTTCAACGCACCTTCAATAGCATGATTGATTCGCTGGAGCGCAATGATGCTGAGTTGCAGGACAAAGTGAATGCCGCCACAGCCTCGTTAAGCTACACCGTTGAAGAACTGTCCCAGAAAAATGAAGCGCTGGCCCAGCAACGTCAGGAAACCATCGACCTGGAACGCAGTAAGGCAATTCTGGAAGAACGTGAACGCATCATGCGTGATATGCACGATGGCATCGGCGGCCAGCTGGTCGCTTCACTGGCGATTCTCGAGCTTGAGAAAGATTCTGAAGTCAATCGTAATATCCATGCGGTATTAACGGAGTGCCTCAATGATTTGCGATTAATTATCCACTCACTGAGCCTGCAGAACAGTGTGATGGGCTCATTACTCGCCGATTTCAAATACCGCACCAGCAAGAAACTGGAACAGCTGGACATTGAGCTTGACTGGCGGGTAGATGCAGATGCTGATGAACTGGCCATTAAGCCTCAAACCGGACTACATCTGTTACGTATCCTGCAGGAAGCATTTACCAATATTCTGAAACATGCTGGCGCCAATCAGATCGTCTTCAATGCCTACAGGCATGGACAGGATTTTATTATCACCATTGAAGATAACGGTGCCTTTAATCCTCAATCTGAAGCTATTGATCGCGGCTATGGCATCAGTAGTATGAAATCCCGTGCTGGCAAAATTGGTGGTCGGCTGGAGGTCGAGGAAGTCACCAATGGTGGCTGCCGGGTCACGCTGGTGATACCCAAGCGTTTTGCCTCACCCGCCAGAATGGGGGGTGACAGGTTGAAAGTGAGCGAAGTATCCTGATAGCGGCATGTTCTCCTGCCGAATATCCAGGGGTATGAAACAGGCGATATGCTGCCCTTTACAAACCTCACGGGTTTACCCGTGAGTTTTTTTTGTTTTCAGACAGGGTTCAGATAATCGGCATTTCCTCAGGCATGCTACTGTCAGTTGCCGGGTTCAGACCCGAGTGAAATGCTTCAACGCCTTCAGCGACTTCATCAGGTTTGCTGAAGCGGGCGATATGAAACAAGGCCTCTCCCTCATTCACCAGCGGGATATTGGTCCTGCCGATAATCACGCCCGCACTGCTGGCAAACACTTCCGTTTCTGAATTGTCCTTGCCATAGGGGGCAGCTACCATACCCAGCAGATCGCCTTTATTGACGCTCGCGCCCATCGGCACCAGCATCCGGAAAATACCACTTTGTGGTGCCCGGACCCAGACACTGGAACGGGCCACAAACGGGTCCCGCTTTTTGGTCTTTTGCCGTGAAGGCGCCAGCATGCCGATTTTACGCATCACTTCGATAACGCCTTTTACCCCGGCACGAATGGCAAGTTCATTGAACCGCAGCGCTTCACCCGCCTCATAGACAATCACCGGCACCTCTGCTTCCAATGCAGCGTAACGCAGAGAACCTTCTATCAGGCCGGAGTTCACTATCACCGGTGCATCAAAGGCTCTCGCCATCGCCTCCACATCAGGGTTAGACAGATCAGCCCGCATCTGGGGCAGATTGTCGCGATGAATAGCCGCCGTGTGCAGATCAATACCATGGGTGCAGTGCTGCACCACTTCGGTCATAAAAGAGTGTGCCAGCCGTGCAGCTAATGAGCCCTCATTTGATCCGGGGAAACAACGGTTAAGATCACGCCGATCAGGCAGATAGCGTGACTGGTTCAAAAAGCCATAGACATTAACCACCGGAATCGCAATCAGCGTTCCCCGCAGCCCTTTCAGACTCTTACTTTTAATCAGTCGGCGGATAATCTCGACACCGTTGATTTCATCGCCATGCACCGCAGCCGAGACAAACATGACCGGTCCTGAACGGCGACCACTAATCACCTGCACCGGCATGCTCAGCGCCGTGTGCATATAGAGATCAGGTAAAGGAACTTCGATAGTACGGGTCTGGCCCGGCTTGATTTCCTCGCCGGCAATAATCAGGGGTTCTGCCACGGCTACCCCCTTCCGCGTGTCTGGGTTTTGCCCTCTTTGGCATTTTTTTCGATGAACTCGATGATCTGGTTCGCGATGTCCTTGCCTGTCGCTTTCTCAATCCCTTCCAGTCCCGGCGAAGAATTGACTTCCATCACTACCGGGCCGTGATTCGAACGCAGTAAATCGACGCCGCAGACATTCAGCCCCATTGTTTTCGCAGCTCTGACTGCGGTCGCGCGTTCGGCCGGAGAAATACGGATGAGATTAGCGCTGCCGCCACGGTGCAGATTAGAGCGGAACTCACCTTCTTTACCCTGGCGTTTCATCGAGGCAACCACTTTATCGCCGACCACAAAACAACGGATGTCGGAGCCACCGGCTTCTTTGATAAATTCCTGTACCAGGATGTTGGCATTCATACCGAGGAAGGCCTCGATAACGCTCTCGGCTGCCTTTTCAGTCTCGGCCAGTACGACACCGATACCCTGCGTGCCCTCCAGCAGTTTAATCACCAATGGCGCACCGCCGACCATCTTAATCAGATCATCGACATCGTCAGGTCGGTGAGCAAAACCAGTCACCGGCAAGCCAATGCCTTTTCTTGACAGCAACTGCAGCGCACGCAATTTGTCCCGGGAACGGCTGATCGCGACTGATTCATTCAGCGGATACACACTCATCATTTCGAATTGCCTGAGTACGGCGGTGCCATAGAATGTCACCGACGCCCCGATTCTTGGAATCACGGCATCATAGCCGGTCAAAATGTCACCTTTGTAATGCACTTCCGGCTTGAGAGAAGTGATGTTCATATAACAGCGCAATACGTCCAGCACATGGACTTCATGACCACGCTCCTCCGCTGCCTCAACCAGTCGCCGGGTTGAGTAAAGTTTCGGGTTACGCGACAGGATGGCAATCTTCATTCACTTTCTCCGTCAAGGATTTCTTTGCGTGGTTCTACATTCGCTTCAGAATTGCTTTGCCCGGCCAGAAACGACAGGGCAGGATTAACCACGATATTGCCGGCTGTCATCGCGGTGCGACCGAGCAGCATGCGAAAGAGCATATTATCGCGGTTTGTCAGCGTGACTTCTATAGGCCAGATTTTATCGCCCAGTCTGATATCGGTCAGGATGACATAACGTTTTTCGGTGTGGCCCCCCGAGTCTGTCACATTACGCTCATCGATGACCTCAGCATCGCACCAGAGAACGGTCTCTGTTTCTCCCTGCCTGGGATGCAAACCGAATCTCACCCGGGTTTTGCCGTCTTTTTCGTATGGATCGACTTCAAAGGCATGAATCGCAGAAGTTCGCGCACCGGTATCAACTTTTGCCTTGATTCTATCGATTCCCAGTTGCGGCAACGAAAGCCACTCGCGCCAGCCTACTGTTACTACTTGTTGTGTTTGCTTACTGTTATTCACGATTCAGTCCAACATGTTTTTATTCCAGTCTTTGACGTTTTCCTGCATCTCGTTCATGCCGCTGTCGGCACTGGTGACCAGGTTTTTGAGGCCGTTGACGATATCGTCGCCGTATCGGTTAGCCAGAATATGGCTGGTCGTAATGACAATAATAGCCATCACGATCACATAGAGGTGTGTAAAAATGACCCTGAGCATCAGACTGTCCTCCCGCAAACAGGTCTCTGATGTTGAGGATAGCACTGGGATGACCAGCGTGAATAGAACGCAGCTTAAATGGTCTTACTGTTGCCGCTATTTGTGGATGGCAGAGAGGGTGTTCAGTCTCTTTTACGTCGTCCCTGACGCTCTTCGCTTCTTCTCTCTTTTTTGCTGTAGGCATCACGCATCACAATGCTTTCCCCGCGCCGGTCCCTGCCCAGCCGGCGATCATCATAATGCACGTAGCCACAACGGCAGCTCTCAGTCTTATCACAGCCATTGAGAGGCAGTTTGGGCGCTTCGGAAACCAGAAAAACACGGTGAGACATGTCAAATGCCGTATTGCAGGCATGCTGATGCGGTTTAATGCGTACCGCGGCATAAGGATGTTTATGAACTTCAGGTGTCGGGGGTTCCGGCTTTTTCTTGCGTATTAACAGTAAATATACGGCAAGCACACCGACAATAAGAATAAAGAGGGTAATCTCCATCCACACTCTCCCTAGCGAACACTGAAACCTAAATTGAGATTAACGCATTTTCACTGGAAATAGCCAGCCCTAGCCGGCCCGATACAGGAGACGATTCATCTTAGTAATGGTTGTGACCTTGATTTCCTTGGGGCAGACACGCTCACATTCACGATAGTTACTGCAACTGCCGAAGCCCTCCTCTTCCATTGCTTCGAGGAGCTTAGCCGGTCTTTCCTTATCAAGCTGGCCCTGAGGCAGCGTCGAAAGATGCGCCACTTTCGCTGCGACGAACAGCGTCGCCGAGGCATTGGGACAGACCGCGACGCAGGCACCACAACCAATACAGGTGGCCGCATCAAAAGCCTGGTCCGCCACTTCTTTTTCAACCGGTAAGGTATTCGCTTCACAGGCAGAACCGGTTCGAATCGGAATATAACCACCCGACTGGATAATGCGATCAAAGGCGGTTCGATCGACGATGAGATCCTTGATAATGGGGAAAGCTGTCGCCCGCCAGGGTTCGATCCAGAGTTCTTTGTCATTTTTGTAATCGCGCATGTACTGCTGACAGGTGGTGGTTGCCCTGTGTTTACCATGCGGCGTGCCGTTGATAACCAGGTTGCACGAGCCGCAAATACCCTCCCGGCAGTCAAAATCAAACGCCACCGGTTCTTTACCGGCCAGAATCAGATTCTCATTGAGCGCATCCAGCATCTCCAGAAACGATGAATCCTCACTGGCATCGACTTCATGCGCTTCAAAAAAGCCTTCAGCATCAGGACCGTTTTGCCGCCAAATATTGAGTTTAAAGATCATCCTGAGAACCTCTGTTGAATACAGTGTTTGGGCTGAGAACCAAGGGAGCAAGACAAGGCGGCGTTCGCCGGCAAGGGCAGTTCCCCTTGCCAAGAGCGGCAACGCCGTATTGCCCCCTTGGGGCCAGCACAAATTTGTGTAGCAGCGTCATTATCTGCCTGCCTGTATTTGTTTGTTAATTCAGTCTCTTTCATCATGTCTTGCGGTCAACTGAGGTTTTCAGGATTACTGGTAATTTCTTATGCTGGGTCGAACAAAATCGAAATGCAGGTATTCACGAAATAGCACCGGCTGGCTGGTATCACCGCTGTACTGCCAGGCTGCGACGTAGGAATAATCCATATCATTGCGTCTGGCCTCGCCGTCGTCCGTCAGATGTTCTTCGCGGGCATGGCAGCCGCAGGACTCTTCCCTGTCCAGCGCATCCAGACACATCAGTTCGGCCAGTTCAAAAAAGTCAGCCACACGTCCCGCCCGTTCCAGAGTCTGATTGAGTTGCTCCGCCTCGCCGGTGATTTTGACCTTCTGCCAGAACTCGTCCCGCAATGCCCTGATTTTCTCAACGGCTGTCAGCAGGCTGTCCTTCTCCCTTGCCATACCGCAGGCATCCCAGAGAATCTGACCGAGTAGGCGGTGATAATCGTCGGCCGTCACGGAAGCATCCGCTGCATTCATTAAGCGATCAATACGGGATTGAGCCTCTTCGATAGCGGCGCTGGCCTGAGATTGATACTGTTCGGACTTGATCGGCTTATGCCGCGCAAGATAATCCGAAACGGTAGTGGGTAGAATAAAATAGCCATCCGCCAGCCCCTGCATTAATGCGCTGGCGCCAAGTCGATTGGAGCCGTGATCGGAGAAGTTGGCTTCGCCGCCGGCAAACAGGCCGTCAATGCTGGTCATCAGATTATAGTCCACCCAGAGCCCGCCCATGGTGTAGTGCACCGCCGGGTAAATACGCATTGGTGTCTGATAAGGGTCTTCGGCGGTGATCCGCTGATACATTTGAAACAGGTTGCCATATTTTTCACGAATCGCTTCCAGCCCCTGATTCCTGATGGCGTCAGCGAAATCGAGGTACACACCAAGCTTCTGGCCATCGATTTCAGCACCGACACCGCGCCCTTCATCACAAATCTGCTTGACCGCGCGTGAAGCAATATCTCGGGGGACCAGATTACCGAACGATGGATACATCCGCTCCAGGAAATAATCACGTTCATCCTCTGCAATATCCTCGGGACGTTTATCGGCATCGGCTTTATTTTTGGGTGCCCAGACCCGGCCATCATTACGCAGTGACTCACTCATCAGGGTCAGTTTTGACTGGAGCTCGCCTTGTTGCGGAATACAGGTGGGATGGATTTGGGTAAAACAGGGATTGGCGAACAAAGCGCCTTTTTTATGCGCCCGCCAGATCGCCGACGCGTTGCAGCCCTTGGCATTGGTAGAAAGGTAGAAGGCATTACTGTAGCCGCCGGTACACAGCACCACACAATCAGCCAGATGACTTTCCAGTTCACCGGTGACGAGATCACGGGTCACAATACCTATCGCCCGGTCGCCGTCCATGATGAGATCCTGCATTTCACAACGTGAGCGATGCGTCACACTGCCCGCAGCAATCTGGCGACTCATGGCCTGATAGGCCCCCAGCAACAACTGTTGTCCGGTCTGACCCCGCGCATAAAAGGTACGCGACACCTGGGCCCCACCGAATGAACGGTTCGCCAGATAGCCTGAATATTCACGGGCAAAAGGCACGCCCTGGGCCACGGCCTGATCAATGATGGAGGTGCTCAATTCGGCCAGACGAAATACATTGGATTCACGTGCGCGGAAGTCTCCGCCTTTGATCGTGTCGTAAAACAGACGCCAGACACTGTCACCATCATTCTGATAATTCTTGGCGGCATTGATACCGCCCTGCGCTGCAATACTGTGGGCACGGCGCGGGCTGTCCTGGAAGCAGAAGGTTTTGACTTTGTAGCCCATCTCACCCAGAGAGGCCGCCGCAGAGGCACCGGCTAAACCGGTCCCGACAACGATGACGGTGTATTTCTTACGGTTGGCCGGGCTCACCACACGGGAATTGAATTTATGCTGTTTCCAGCGATCCTGCAAAGGCCCCTTGGGGGCGTGACTATCCAGTTCAAACTCACTCATGCTGTGATCCAGATATAAAGTGGAACGGCGGCAAATCCGATTGTCAGCAGCAGCACACCGGCGCTGATTGACAATCGGTGCATGCTGGAACTGATGCCCAGCGTCTGCAACACATTAACCAGCGAATGCAGCAGATGCATAGCCAGAATCAACAAGCCGGCCAGATAAAACAGCAGCATCCAGCCGGAGCTGAACCAATCGAGCATGGCTTGTCTGACTTGACTGGTATCGAGCATTAAAGTCTGGACGATATGCACCAGAATAAAAACCAACAGCAATACGATGCTTAGTGTCACCAGCGGTGCCGGTATATGCAGTTTGTCATGCTTTTTATAACCGACCTGACGAGCCTGGCTGTTCTTGATCCGAATCGCCGTCGCTGCTTTGACATGAATAAATAAGGAAATCAGCACCAGCGCCAGCAGCGGCCAGCGAATCCAGGCCTGATTGTAGAACGCATAGAATTGTTCAAAAGCGGGCGCCGAAAAAAAGCTGAGATTAGTCAGCATATGGAAAATCAGGTAAGCGGTCATCACACTACCCGCCAAAGTCATCGTGCGTTTTCTAAGTTGCAGTAGCGTCATGACTTAACTTTCCATATCCAGCCGGGCGTCTTTGTTATCAGGTCGCGGTTTCAGATTCTCTTTCTCGATGGTGCGTATGCAGCTGTTCCAGCGCAATATCGACTCATCATTATGCTCAGGGCGGATTTTCTCGGCCTTTTGATAAAACTGCAGGGCTTCGATGAAATAGTCATAGGCAAACACCCTGGCCATGCTCTGGGTGAGCATAAAACGAGCACGGCGCTCGTGAAGCAGACCCGTGTAATAATGCTGCTGATAACGACTCTGCAGTTTCTGTATCGCCTGTTCAATGGCCTGCACCTGGGTTTTCTTGCCAGCATGGTGTAGTTGATCGCTGAGTGCCAAGATATAAAGCACCAGTGCCTTCTGATTTTCCGGCTCTATGTGCAGGATATCGAGGCAGATACTCTCGGCAATTTCAGGCTCATGCAGAGAGCGATATTGACGGGCTTTATCGAGTGCAAGCTCAATAGAATCGGGGTGTATATCGTGTAGGTCTAGCTCCATCAAATCCCTCACATTCTGCAACTCTTATATAAGAGTTGTATAGCTCAATCTAGACTAAAGTCTGGCTTTTTTCAATAGCTATAAATTTAGGCTATCCACAGATTACACAGATGGACACAGATTTATTTATAAACAGTGTCTGTTGTGGTCGCTGTATGAACCCGCTGCATCACAATCTCGTGTTTATGAGTGTAACTGCACAAGATAGTTCTCGGCCCAGCATGGAGTTAAAGCTCTAATCTATAATCTCTTGTCTGTGAAAATCAGCGTAATCTGCGGATCATCATAAAATCGTTGTGCTCTCTGTGTCTGTCTAGTTGAGCTACAGCTTTCTGGATGATTGCTTACATGGTGCCAGCGCCCGATTTCTGGTATCTTTTGTCGTTTTTCCCATCGCGAAAACACGGTCCCCACCATGCAAAGAAAAATTCTGGTTACCAGTGCCCTTCCCTATGCCAACGGTTCGATTCACTTGGGTCATATGGTCGAATATATTCAGACCGATATCTGGGTACGGTTTCAGAAAATGCGTGGCCATGAAGTACATTACGTCTGTGCCGATGATGCTCACGGTACGCCCATCATGCTGCGGGCACAAAATCAGGGTATCTCGCCGGAACAGCTCATCAGTGAAGTCAGCAAAGAACACCAGACTGATTTCACCGACTTTGCGATTGGCTTTGACAATTACCACAGCACCCACAGTGACGAAAACCGTGAACTCGCCAGTCAGATTTACCTGGCCAACCGTGATGCCGGTCATATTGAAGCCCGCACCATCAGCCAGGCGTATGACCCGGAAAAAGAAATGTTCCTGCCGGACCGTTTTATCCGCGGTGAATGTCCCAAATGTGGCGCCGCAGACCAATACGGCGATAACTGTGAAGCATGCGGTGCGACTTACGAGCCTACTGAGCTGAAAAATCCGGTCTCTGCCGTCTCCGGCGCAACGCCAATTACCAAAGAATCCGAGCACTACTTCTTCAAACTGGGCGATTTTGAAAAAACCCTGCAGGAATGGACCCACAGCGATCATCTGCAACCCGAAGTCACCCGTAAACTGGGCGAATGGTTCGATAGTGGCCTGCAGGACTGGGATATTTCCCGCGATGCCCCCTATTTCGGCTTTGAAATTCCTGACACGGAAAACAAGTTTTTCTATGTCTGGATGGATGCACCGATCGGCTATCTCGCCAGTTTCAAGAACTACTGTAATCGTGAAGGCGTTGATTTCGACAGCTTTATGAAACCCGGCAGTGAGACCGAAATGGTGCACTTTATCGGGAAGGACATTATCTATTTCCATGCCCTGTTCTGGCCCGCCATGCTCGAAGGTGCCGGTTTCCGTCAGCCGGATAATATCTATGCCCACGGCTTTCTTACCGTTGACGGCAAGAAGATGTCCAAATCACGCGGTACCTTCATTAAAGCCCGCACTTATCTGGATCATTTAAACCCGGAATACTTGCGTTATTACTTTGCCGCCAAACTCGGCAGCGGTATCGATGATATCGACTTAAGCTTTGAGGACTTTCAGACCCGCATCAATTCCGATCTGGTCGGTAAAGTTGTCAATATCGCCAGTCGCTGTGCCGGCTTTTTAAGCAAGCGCTTTGACGGCCAGCTGTCTGACAAACTCAGTGAGCCCGGCCTGTTTACTGATTTCACCAATCAGGCTGAAGCCATTGCCAAACGCTACGAAGCCCGTGAATTCGGTCAGGCCATGCGCGAAATTATGGCTTTGGCGGACCGCGCCAACGTCTATATCGACGAAATGAAACCCTGGGTATTAGCTAAAGAAGAAGGCAAAGAAGATGAGGTGCAGGCCATCTGCAGCATGGGCATTAATCTGTTCCGCGTGCTGGTTGCCTATCTCAAACCCGTTCTGCCTCGAACTGCAGCACAGGCAGAAGCATTCCTCAATATCGCCCCATTGCAATGGGCTGATATCTCAAGCCCATTGCTGAGTCATCAAATCAATAAGTTCAAACCGCTGATGACCCGTATCGAGCAGGACAAACTCGACGCCATTGTCGCCGACTCAAAAGAATCAATGGAAGCAGAACAGCAACCCAAAGCTGAACCCGCTGCTCCATCTGAGCATATCGATCCGATTGCCGATGAAATCCAGTTTGATGATTTCGCCAAAATTGATCTGCGCATCGCCAAAGTCGTTAATGCAGAGCATGTCGAAGGCGCCGATAAATTACTGAAGCTGACGCTGGATATTGGCCTGGGGGAAAAGCAGGTCTTTGCCGGCATTAAATCGGCTTACTCACCAGAAGACCTGATTGGCAAACTGACCGTCATGGTCGCCAATCTGGCACCGCGTAAGATGCGGTTTGGACTGTCTGAAGGCATGGTGCTGGCTGCGGGACCGGGTGGTAAGGATCTCTTTATTCTAAATCCGGATGACGGTGCACAGCCAGGTATGCGTGTTAAGTGAATTAAAAGGCAACCACAGAGAAACAGAGAGCGTTTTGACCCGCACTGAACTGTCATTGCGAGGAGTTTGCGACGAAGCAATCTATGCTTCCATCTGAATCAGGAGCTAAAATCTTCACGGTTTTAAGCTCCCCGATGACAAGCTATTAGAGCCGTTTTCTTACTACCTTTTCCATATAGAACGCCTAATTATCATCAGCAACCAAAATAACCAGTGATTGTTGCCTTGAACACTGACCTGCTGGGGTGGGATGAATTAATAACTTAAAATTTGGTAATTGCGCCATGTTGCAACTCTTTTGAGACGATGCCAAATAGCTCATTACACGTAAACAAAAAAGCCCTGGATTGCACCAGGGCATTTTCGTATCAGTCAGGTCAAGCCAAATCCGTACTGTCTATCCCTTTGACCTCAATAGAATTGTTCCCTAATGGTTAGAGAGCAGCACCACTTGATGACTCTTTGACGTATTTAGCACAAACAGCACTGTTGTATACAGGGACCCACTCTGTGTATGTTCCTGATCTATCAACTGGCACCAAGTCGAAGATACAATTTTCTGAACCTAATTCTGCTACACCATTAGCATTCAGTCGAATACCCAAGCTACCTGCAGTAGGCGCGGCGGTAACAGTAATTGTTGCTCCGTATTTAGAAGCCAAGCCTGCACCATCGTCTACTTGGGAATCAATACCATACTCAGCAAGAGTATCATCAACTACGTCATCGCAAGGACCTGGCAAACCACCGTTATTATCTAAACATTCCGCAATGCCTGTTTTGATTGAAGCAACTGAAGAAACTGTATCGGCCCATTTAGAACGAGTGATGTAGTCAGTGTAAGCTGGGATTGCAATCGCCGCCAAAATACCGATAATCGCGACAACGATCATCAGTTCGATCAAGGTAAAACCTTTTTGAACTTGTTTCATTTTCCACTCCTTTAAAAAAACGCAATTAATTGCAATGTAGAGAAATGCAGCTTACATGCCAAACTTAAGTCATTAATTTATAATCACTTTATTAGAACTCTTCAGATTAAACATTAACAATTGTGTCAATTTATGACCATTTTTGTCAGTTCTGGCAACTTTCAAGATAGCGCTGAAACGCCAAACTCTCTTTATACATATTTAAAGCGTGTCTGGCAGTGTCACAAGCCTGTTGCAGATTCTGTAGATTTTGGTAAGAAGCAATCAGCATTTTGAAGTTATATTCTGTCGGTCTTACTCTAATTGCTCCCTGCTGCCAATTATTGAAGGCTTTCATCATTTCCATATTGCGTTCAACGGAGCTCAATTTGAAAATTTGTTGCATGCGAAAGTCTTCTGCAATTTTGGTGAAATAGGGATTGACGAGTGGTATTGTCAAATTAGCGTTATTATTAGGTTGAGTAGCTGACTTGAGCTGATAGTTTGCCAAGGCTGTATGGGTATAGAACAACATAGCCAAAACCAGCATTGTATGATTCCCCCATCTCAGGGTTAAGGCCATGGGCAAAGACAAAAACTGTGAGAGCCTTTTTTTCCTTGCATGTGATAAGGCGATAAAGATCAGAAACAAACAGGCAAACCAGGCTGTCGCCGAGATATGGAAAGGTAATTCCACCTGGTTATGGAAAGCAAAAGGGAATAACAAGGCTATCGTGTATCTTGCTCTAGACTGCCAGGCAATAAGCAGAATCGTGAAGAAGGTAACCAGAATTCCTGCACTCGCCAGCAGACCGCCTTCCACCTGCCAGAACAAAAGCTCGTTGTGTGGATGGGTAACGTAATCATCTATTAAGTCATAATCGGGGTGCCGTTGCTGAAAATCGGCTTTCTGATACTGCCACACTGATTCAAAACTTCCCAATCCGTGACCTACTATGGGTGCCTGCTGCACCAGCTCTGCAGAAATCAGAAAAATACCAATTCTCTCACTGGCTTTATATTCTGTATGTACCTCGGCGGATTTGTCAGCCAGACGGCTGAAGCCATCGGTGAAAATGCCTGTCAATAAAGCGATTGTCATCACTGTTATCAGCATTAAACTGTTTTTCTTGTTTCGTTTAATCACTGGCCAGCAGACAGTCAGCAGCAGAATCAAACCTATTAGCAAAGACAAGAAGCCTACTCTGGAGCCACTACTGAGAACGATAAAGGTCGAAACAAAGGTGGTTGCAAGAATGACGCCTTTAATGATTGGATTAAATCTCGCCAAAGGTCGATTGATTAAATACCAGGCAATAAGCACCACTGTCGCCTGGAAAGAAGCATGAATATTAATCTGCTGGAAAACACCCGTAGCTATATTGGTATCTTTAGATGTGGGGAGAAAAATGGTCACACCCTCAGGCTGAAAGTATTGCAAGCAAGCCACCAAGCCATGAAATAGCCCGGCAATAACTAGCAGAAATAGCAGTTTGTCTTTTTGAGCACGGCTAAAGTCAAACTGGAAAAGCCCCAATAGGAATAGAACTCCGCCCCAGATAAACAGCAGCCTGAAAGCCCACTCAATCGGCTCAGATACTCCTGATATAAAACCGCTGATTGTGGCAAGAACTGGAAATGCAAGCAGCAGGAGTACATTTTGCGGAAGCAGCAATTCCGATTGCTGAAGCACCTTTTTGACTCCAAACCAGATAAAAACGCTAACGGCTGCCCAGACGGTAATATTAGTAGGAAGATTCAGGCCAGTACCGCCAATATTGTCATGGTAATAAAATGGGGCAATTAGAAATACGATTGCCAGAATGATTTCGACCGGAGTGAAACTATTTTTTCTGAGCAGGCCAAAGTTTGTCATCTAGCTATCCTTTATATTGTTTTGTTGCGCGGGCAGGCACAATGATTGTAGCTGGCCCTGAAGTGGTGATAAGACTTCAGATTATTCTACTTACCGTAGGTTGGGTTGAGGCACGAAACCCAACATCCGTAGTATCTGAGCACAACCTTGTTGGGTTTCGCAAAAGAAAAGCTCAACCCAAGCTACGGAAACCATTTACATAGCCGGCTTCAGATCAAACGCGATACAGATTCGCTCTTCATCGGAACTGAATGGAATCGTTCTGTGGAACACCGAGGACGGGAACATCACCAGGTCACCCACTTCAGGGGCGATGGTCTTGGTAGGAAAGTTATCATGCTTCTTCGGGTACTCATCGCCGTGGGTGCTGAGTTCAATACTGCCTTCGTGTTCGTGCTGTTTATTGGTTGGCAGTGACAAATACAAGGAACCACTGACCCAGCCTTCTTCATGAATATGCGAGTTGAGGTGACCGCCGATTTTCATCCGCACATACCAGGAGCTGGCAAATTCGGTATTTTTGGGGAAGGCTTTAACGAACTGGCAGTTTTCACCGGCAAAAGTCTGGCGATAACGCTCAATGGCATCTGTCACATACTCTGCCAGTTTTCTGAAAGAAGCTTCTTGACGTTTGAATAAGTTGCCGGAAGATTGCACACCGTTATAGAGCCTGCCTTGAGATTTCTCTTCAGCGTCACAGCTTTCAATATCGTGCAGCAGTTGTTTCAACAGTTTGCTGTCGCCTTTGAGCTCAGGTATTTCGGTGTGGAAGACAAAATCCAGCGGATTTTTACAGAAATTATAGTCATTCTCGACGCCGAAGTTTTCTGCGTAATGTCCGGCCAGTGTTGCCAGAAACGGCGAGTTATCCTTGTTACGTTTCAGTTCATCCAGACCCTGCTTGAAGGCATCAAACTGACCGGTTTTGTAGAGACAGTATAGTGACCGCTCCTGCCAGTCGGCATATTGTGATTGCTGAAAGTGTGTTAATGCGCCTTCCAGGTCACCGCTATCGTAGAGGTAAACCGCAAGACTGTAATTTGCCAGAGGCAGTTCTGGATCGAGCGAAAGTGCATGCTGATAGGCTTTGACTGATTCATCATAACGCCCCTGTTCACGCAGCACATCACCGATATTGCTGTGCACTTCCGGATAGTCGGGGTTAATGGCCAGGGCGTGATTGTAGGCATCAATGGCATCACCGAGTTTGCCCTGATTTTTCAGCGCGGTACCCAGATTAAACCAGGTCTGGGCATCTTCATGAATGGCCAGGGCGCGTCGATAGGCTTCAACCGCTTCGACCAACTGCCCCTGTTCCTGTAACACCACACCCAGATTCGCCATCGCTTCGTAAAAACCGGGCTCAAGTTCAATCGCTTTCTGATAACTTTTGGCAGCCAGCTCAAACTGGCGTTGGCTCTGATAAGCCGCAGCCAGGTTGTAATGCGCATCCACCAGGCCTGGTTTCAGGCTGACGGTTTTTTTATAACTCTGAATGGCTTCTTCAGTGCGGTTCAGATTGGTCAGCAGAATACCGACATTAAAATGCAATTCGGCAATGCCCGGATCAATCTTCAACGCTTTCCGAAAGGCGTCCACAGCTTCCTTAAATTTGTTCTGGCCTGCCAGCGCATTACCATAAAGGTTATGCAACACAAACGCATTGGGGAACTGCTTGAGCATTTTCTTAGCGGTGGATTCAGCAGCGGCCAGCTGGCCATTATTGAGTGCATTCAGAACCGGTTGAATTTCTGCTTGCGTCGGTTGTCTCAGTTGCGCATTCTTTTTCATGGTGAGTTTGGCTTTGCAGGTTGGCGGAACAGGTCTTGAGCCTGTTTTAATCAAACCCTGAATGTATAACAGGGAATTTTTTCCCGCAACCGTACCGACGCCAGTCTTGAGCACAACAACTTAATTGAGACTCAATAGTTAACTGAAAATCAGATGGATACGATCACTCAGGCCCTGTTGGGCGGCGCCGTCGGTTATGCCGTGGGCGGGAAGCATTCCCGCAGGAAAGCCATGTTGTGGGGCGCCGGCATTGCGGTATTGCCGGATCTCGATGTCTTTATCCCCTACGACAATGATCTCGACTCAATGACATTCCACCGCAGCTGGACCCACTCCTGGCTGCTTCATACCATGGTTGCACCTGCTATGGCTGCGCTGTTGTATCGCTTTGATAAAACATTCAGTTTCGCTCTCTGGTGGCTGCTGATCTGGTTGGTTCTGTTCACGCATGCCGGACTGGATGCCCTAACCGTCTATGGCACGCAACTCTTCTGGCCGTTTATGCCGCCGCCGGTTTCCGGTGGCAGTGTCTTTATTATCGACCCGACCTACACTGTCCCCCTGCTCGCAGGCTTTATTGCCATCCTGCTTTGGCCGCAACGACGACGCAGCGACAAAATTATGCGTTACGGGTTGGCTTTCAGTTGTTTCTACCTGCTCTGGGGCTTTGGTGCACAGCAGTGGATAACGCAGCAAACCGAGCAGGCGCTCACTCAGCAAAATATCGAATATAACAATATGCAGGTCTCGGCTACCGCTTTTAATACTTTGCTGTGGCGCATTCTTGTGGTCGGCGATGACTATTATTACGAGGGTTTTCGTTCACTGTTAGACGACGGCCAGAAATTGACTTTCCAACGCTATGATCGTGGTGGCGAATTAATTGAAGCCAGCAAACAGCTTGCCGCCTTTCAGCGCATCGAGTGGTTTACCAACGGTCTGTTTAAGCTGGATAAACAGGGGGAGCAGATTATTGCAACCGATCTCAGAATGGGCATGGAACCCGACTACTTTTTCCGCTTCAGCCTGGCAGAGGACAATGGTCACGGCGTGGTGCCAGCCATTCCCAACCGTGTCAGAGTCGAATCCAACCGCGAACAGGGTATTCGCTGGGTCTGGCAGCGGATCTGGAATCCAGCGGTGGAGTTTGATTTCGCCCCGAGAGTTAATCGCTAGTTATTAACCACAGAGGCACAGAGGTCACAGAGTGAATAAAAAGTTATCCGCAGATTACGCGGATGAACGCAGATTACAGTGAGCAAAAAGAATCAGTACAAATGATAAATCACGCTGCTATACAGCAGCTTCGATTGACCTCTTGTAATCTGTGAAAATCAGCGAAATCTGCGGATGATTCTATAGCTCTGTGCCTCTGTGCCTTTGTGGTTCCATCAGTCTCTCAGCACCGTTTCAGGGCTGACATACTCATAGCCATGCGCTTCAGCTACCGCCTGGTAAGTCACCTTGCCCCGGTAGATATTGAGCCCCGACAGCAGATGCACGTCATCACGAAGGGCCTGATCAACGCCCTTATTAGCCAATGCCAACACAAACGGCAAGGTGGTATTGGTCAAAGCAAAGGTCGAAGTCCTTGCCACTGCTCCGGGCATATTGGCTACGCAGTAATGAATCACGCCCTGTTCCTGATAGGTCGGCTCATCATGAGTGGTTGGCCTCGAACTTTCAAAACAACCGCCCTGGTCAATCGACACATCCACCAGCACCGATCCCGTTTTCATTTGCTTCAACATTTCTCGGGAAATCAGCTTGGGCGCTTTCGCCCCCGGTAGCAACACAGCACCGATGATAATATCGGCGGTTTTTGCCGCCTGCTCTATCGATTCCGACGTAGCATAAATAGTTTTGAGTTGCGGCCCGAATTGCTCATCCAGGGTTTTCAGGCGGGCAATCGATTTATCGAGAATGGTCACATTAGCCCCCAGTCCCATTGCCATTCGAGCGGCATTGATACCGACGACACCACCACCAATGACAAAAACATCAGCCGGTGCCACACCGGGTACACCGCCTATCAGTATGCCTCTCCCACCCTGCGTCTTTTCCAGCGCATGGGCGGCGGCCTGGATTGCCATCCTGCCTGCGACTTCACTCATCGGTGCCAATAAGGGTAAACCACCATAAGCATCTGTCACGGTCTCATAAGCAATACAGGTAGCGCCGGATTCCACCAACTCACGAGTTTGCTCTGCATCCGGCGCCAGATGTAAATAAGTAAACAAAGTCTGATTCTGACGAAGCTGCTTTCGCTCCTCTGCCAGCGGTTCCTTGACCTTGATTATCAGTTCGGCCCGTTTAAAAATGTCTGCGGCCTGCTCCACCAGTTCAGCACCAGCCTGACGATAGTCCTCATCACTGAGGCCAATGTCCGTGCCGGCGTCCTTTTCAATCAATACTTGATGTCCGACTGCGCTCAACTCTCGCACGCCTGCCGGTGTCAAACCAACACGGTACTCGTGATTTTTAATTTCTCTGGGTACACCGATTAACATCAAATTCTCCGGTTTTATGTTGGTAGAATGAGGCCTATGACTGAACATATAGCACAAATAGCCACTGAAACAAGCAGTGAACTCGCCCTCCGGTTCGACAACAAGTTTGTCCGCGAATTACCGGCCGATCCGGAAACGGACAATCATCGGCGCCAGGTGCTCGGTGCCTGCTACTCCTTTGTCAAACCCCAACAGGTCAAAGCCCCGGAACTGGTTGCCTATTCAAAAGAAATGGCGGCTGAACTGGGACTGACCGAGGCTGAATGCCATAGCGAACAGTTCACCCGTGTCTTTGCCGGCAATGAACTGCTGCCGGGTATGGAACCGCATGCGCAATGTTATGGGGGGCACCAGTTCGGCAACTGGGCAGGCCAACTCGGCGATGGCCGTGCCATTAATCTCGGTGAAGTCATTAATGACGAAGGCAAACGTTTCTGCCTGCAACTTAAAGGTGCCGGTGAAACACCCTATTCCAGAATGGCTGACGGCCTGGCGGTCATGCGATCCTCCATTCGTGAGTTTCTTTGCAGTGAAGCCATGCATCATCTCGGTATTCCGACTACCCGTGCTTTGAGCATTGTCGCGACGGGTGAGGATGTCACCCGGGATATGTTCTATGACGGCCGCCCCAAAGCCGAGCCCGGTGCCGTGGTCTGCCGTGTTTCGCCATCATTCCTGCGGCTGGGCAGTTATGAAATCTTTACCTCCCGCGGTGACATTGAGACGCTGAAGCAACTGGTCGACTACACGCTGGAAACTGACTTTCCGCATTTGGGTGAGTCCGGTAAAGACACTTATCTCGCCTGGTTCCGCGAAATCTGTGAACGCACTGCCGATATGGTGGTGGACTGGATGCGGGTCGGTTTTGTCCACGGTGTGTTTAACACTGACAACACTTCGGTGCTTGGCCTGACCATTGACTATGGCCCTTACGGCTGGGTTGATGATTATGATCCGGACTGGACGCCCAATACCACCGATGCCGTGGGTCGTCGTTATCGCTTCGGAGCCCAGCCACAAATCGCGCAATGGAACCTGTTACAAATGGCCAATGCGATTTATCCGCTGATTGATGATGCCGAAGCGCTCAGAAACATTCTTAATGATTACGTCACGGTTTACACCGATAAATGGCAGCAGATGCGGGCTGACAAACTGGGGCTGAGTGAGTTCAAAGCAGAAGATGAGGAGCTCAACCAGGAGCTCAACAGAATCATGCAGTTAACCGAAACTGATATGACTTTGTTCTATCGCCACCTGGCGGATGTCAGCGTCGACGATATCAATGCCGATGAGGACAAACTGCTGGCGCCGCTGATGATTGCTTTCTACGCGTCGGACAGTCTTAGTAAAGCCGATAAAAATGATTTTACGGCCTGGTTAAAACGTTACCTTGAGCGCGTCAGACAAGACGGCATCGATGATGAAACGCGCAAGGAAAAAATGAACCGGGTCAATCCCAAGTATGTGCTGCGTAACTATCTGGCACAGATGGCGATTGATAAAGCGGAACAAGGTGACTATTCACTGGTCGATGAATTATTGGATGTAATGCGACATCCCTATGACGAACAACCGAAGTACCAGCAGTATGCAGCTAAACGGCCTGACTGGGCGCGTAATAAACCCGGCTGTTCCATGCTGTCCTGTAGTTCCTGAAGTTTGGAAACCCTATGACAAATCGAGAACTTTAACGCCTGAAGACATTGCTGAGTTCAAAGCATCCGGCATGACAATGTCAGGCTGGTTAAAAAGCCAATAAACCGTCCTCAAAAACAAGGAATTGATTATGAGATGGCTACACACTTTTACGCTAGCGTTGGTCTGCGTCTTAACCTTTTCGGCCCAGGCTGATATTACCGGCGACAAGGATCTGAATATCGAAAAAATTGCCACTGGGCTCAATATCCCCTGGGGCATGGCGGTATTGCCTGATAATCAGTTACTGGTCACCCAGCGTGATGAAACCCTGAGCCGGGTCAATATGAAAACCGGTGAAACCACCGAAATCATTGGCCTGCCGGATGATATCCGGGTCGGCGGTCAGGGCGGTCTGTTTGATATTCGCTTGGCCCCCGACTATCAGGACAGCGGCAGGATTTACCTGAGTTACAACAAGGATGTCGATGGTCAGGGCGCCACCACACTTGCAAGAGCCCGTATTGAAGGCAATCAGCTTGTCGACTGGCAGGAGCTCATCGTGACCCGGAGCCGCACTGGCAACAATGTGCATTTTGGCGGTCGTATCGCCTTTGATGGCAAAGGTCATGTTTTCCTGTCACTCGGTGACCGCGGCGAACGCGATAACGGACAGAAGCTAAGCAGCCATGCCGGCAGCATTATCCGTTTGAACCTTGATGGCAGCGTACCCGACGATAATCCCTTTGTCGGCAAGAATAATGCCCTGCCGGAAATCTGGAGCTATGGGCACCGTAATGTTCAGGGCCTTTTCTACAATACCCGAACCGACACACTCTGGGCCCAGGAACATGGCCCCCGTGGCGGTGATGAAATTAACCTGGTCAAGCCGGGCAATAATTATGGCTGGCCGGAAATATCTTACGGCAAGGAATACTGGGCACCGATGCCAGTGGGTGAAGAGAAAAAGGAAGGCATGGAGCAGCCGGTTAAAATGTACGACCCGTCGATTGCCCCCAGCGGTCTGATTCAGTATCAGGGCGATTTGTTTAAAGCATGGAAAGGCAAACTACTGTCTGGCGCGATGAAACTACAGCACCTCAATATCGTGACGCTGAATGACAACAACGAGGCAGTCGACGAACAGCGTCTGCTGAGAAGCCTGAACAGCCGTATCCGTAATGTTACCGAGGCTTCGGATGGGGCTATTTTAGTCGCTACCGATGCCGGCGTTATATACCGTATTACACCGGCTACGTCGCCATAGGACTGACACCAAACAGCAGATTATGCAGATAGAACGCGAATAGGGCCCAAATGACAAGACCGACAACGATCACCTGGATATCCCTTGCGACAGTGCCCACCGGTCTTGTCACCCCTTCGCGCCTGTCACGGCGGCGGCACACAGCAAAATCTGCAACCGCCCAGATCAGGAAGCTGCCGAATAAAATAAGGGCCGCCAGACTGCCATTAGCAAGCAGATGGGCCAAGGCCCAGATTTTAACCGCCAGTAGCATGGGATGGCCGACTTTGGCTTTGATTCTCGACCCCGGCCAGTAGGTTGCAACCAGCAGGATAAAAGCTGGCATCATCAGCAATAAAACCAGATGATTGATCCAGGCCGGCAGTGACCACAAAATCACTGGACTGGTTAAAGCCTGACTGTAGCCGTGAATAATTAGAATGAAACCGGTCAGCGCGACCAGTGAGAAAGCCCCTTTCCATTTAATCAGACCCAAACGCATCAATTGTTGCTTCCGCCAGTCTTCAGCGACAATGCGTACCGAGTGGACGCCAAGAAAGATTAACAGCCCGGCTATCAGTAATTCCATAAAGGTCCTCTATTTAACGCAATTTTCTTTTGTTTTACAGCATTCATCAGGCGCTGACAAAGAGAGGGCAGCATCAACACTGTGCCGGATTGAAAATCGTCGGGTGAACTGTTTTGACCAAGCGCTATATGCACCAATGATGCGCGACTGAAATTTAAAAGCTGTTGCGAGACAGCGTATAATGTCGGCAGTGGTTAACCGACTAAAGGAAATCAATTTTATGCGCAGGGATTTATTTATCGTCGTCACTCTGAGCACAGCTCTCCTCAGTTCGGCTGCCAGCGCAGAAACGCCTAACCTTGCTCCTGGGTTATGGTCTTATACTCACACAACCCTTATCGAAGGGCCGGTGTCGGTCGAACCGCAAACCACCAAAAACCAGCAATGTGTGACCCAGGCTGATCTGGACAAAGGTATCGACGTGCTGGAAATCCCTGAGAACTGCAAGCTGACCCGAGTGGATATTCAGCGGGATCGCGCTGATTATGCTGCCCAGTGTAATATGCAGGGTATGCAGAGTCGTTTCAGTGGTTATGCCACTTTCCATGGGGAACAGATGCAGGGCAAGATGAGCAGTGAAATGGATACGCCACTGGGAAAAATGATGATGAAAATCGACTACGAGGCACAACGTGTTGGTGATTGCTGATTAATGTGTAAAGAATCAATCGCATAAATTTATTTGTCGTAGCGGATTCCAACAACAAAATACGATTTACGGCCATCAGCAATATGAATCACCACCTCATCATCTATTGTTTTGCCTAGCAGTGCCCTTGCAAGCGGTGAGTCTACACTGATATTGCCTTTCTCAAAGTCAATCTCGTCAGGACCTACAATCCGGTAAGTCACTTCCTTGCCTTCGTCAGTTTCCAGCGTCACCCAGGCCGCGAAGAAAACCTTGCTCTGATCATCGGGGACATCATGGACCACTTTCAGATCCGGCAATCTTTTCTGCAAATAACGAATCCGCCGATCCAGTTCACGTAGTTCTTTTTTACGGTAAATGTATTCGGCATTTTCACTACGGTCGCCTTCTGCGGCTGCCGCAGCCAGGGCCTGCACCACTTCACGGCGGCGCTGCCAGCGTTCGCTCAATTCCTGATTGAGTCGAAACATGCCTTCAGCGGTGATATAGGGGGATGATTTCATGCTGTCTCACCGGCATCGACAGGCCGGTCAGGAAAATTAAACCCGGGCGGTCTGCAATGCCTCGTTATCTGCCAGTTTATTCACGTCAAAATACAAACAATCAGCCTGTTCTTCATGGGTATAGATACCAGCGAGAACATCACCGATTTTTCGAAACTGCGCCAGTGCACCACTGGCACTGGACTGGAAATTCGATGCATCATAACTGATGACATCATTGATTTCATCTATCAGCAAGGCATAGCGCGGTGTTTTGCCATCCTCAGTGACAAACAACAGCACCTGTCGCATATCACTCTGCACCTGCTCACAGGCACGCTGTGTCAGGTTTTTGATTTTCTGCAGTTGCTGGCTCGCCTGTTGCCTGAAAACACCGGCGAGATTATTCGGATCCTGCCCCTGCGCCTGGCGAGTCGCCATCACGCCGGCTTCGTGTAGTTCATGGTGCGGCACACTGATCGCTCTGACCAGTTCCCTCAGGGTCTCATCACGCGATTCAAACTGCCGTAGCCAGAAGCTGCTGGCACATTCAGCGGCTTCCAGATCCAAGTTGAATGTCTCACTGTTGCGCAGACAATCTGCCAGGGTATCGACCCACTGCTGATGTGACTGTAAACGCGTTTTCAGATCCTGGATCAGGGCTTTTTTATTGTCCAGTCCTGAGGGCACATTAAGACGATGAGCAAAATCCAGCACCGGAACCACCACACCCTGCAACTTGATAACACCGCAGAAACCCTGCTCTTCCACCGGCACGGGCTGAATCTTATCGACATTCTGGTCAAGCATCAGCACATGTTCGACATCCAGCCCGAACAGCATGTCCTGAACAAAAAACGTAAACAGCTGTTTTTGTTCAGTCAGCTTACTGCCTTTGTTCTGTCTTGATGACGGTGTCTGCATTGTATCTCCCTGAGAGAGGCGGTCCCTACTGCCTTATATCGTCACAATCCGGCAAAGCTTAAGTGCCTGCAAGACTATTTATGCAGAACAGCGTTGAGACGTGTTTCATCAATTTTTGCGCCCAGTCTGCCCGCCACAAGACGCATATCGAGTTCGGCATTTTCCAGACAACTGGTGGCGCCGGGTGAGGGTGTCATATTAAAGACAATCCCGGTACCCGGATTGATTTTGGCCTCGCCCAGCATCAATTTAGAAGACTTTTTATCAATCAACTGTGGCCTCACACCGCCAAAGCCCTTGGCAAAACTGACATCTTCCAGCTTCAGCGAGGGGACGATCTTGCGGGCGTCCCGCATAAAGAGCCAGCGGCGCAAGCCAGGCACTTCAAACAGGAAATTCTTAAAGATGTAATTGCGGATATCGCTGACTTTAAACAGATCCCAGAACACCCTGAACACGCGACGATCCAGTTTCAGCACCCGTAGAAACTCAACAAAGGTTTTGCTGTTGTAACGCTCCAGCATCGGCAACAATAAAGCCGTCGGTCCAAAACGGGTTTTTCCTTCCACCAGCACATCCGGGTCGCCATGAACGGCGGCAAACGGCAATTTGTCGTTCTGTACCGTATACACTTTACCTTTCAGCAGCGGCGGTGTGAAATAGAAACTACCCGCCACCGGCAGACAGGAATATTCAAGACCATACCCCATTTGCTGAGCCAGTAGCAGACTGTGGCCGCCGGCTGAGACCACCACGGTTTTGGCTGTAATTACCTGATTCTGGGTGACTATAGAGAACAGTCCGTCCTTCTCGACGATATTTTCAACATGGCTGTTGAGGCACAATGAAATGCCTTTATCGGTATTTTTATTGGCTTCCTGAACAAATCGCTGCGCCAGTTGGTGATAGTCAACCGCCGCGTATTCATCAAGCACAGCCAGCGCCACGCAGGGTTCCTCACGCATTTTGCCGTCAACCATGATGACATTGGGTTCAACCTCGGCGATCTGCTCTTTTTCCAGCAATTGCATGGTGGTGAAGACACTTTTGAATTTTTCAAAGCGTTCACGCAACTGCTGACATTCTTTTTCGCCAACGCCAAGTACCATTTTCGGGTATTTGAAAATGACCTTGTCATGATCGTCCAGAGTTTCGGCAAAGTTGACCACCATTTCAGCAGCGGCTTTAACCTTGGCGGCTTTTTCCAGTGTGTAGTTGGTTTCGATATCACCGCAGTGCAGCGTCTGGCTGTTGTTGCGGCCGTGGGAATTCACCTTGGCGACATCATCGTACTTCTCAACCAGAGCAATATGCTGAATATCCGTGTATTCACTCAAGAGATACAGCAGTGCTGTACCACACACACCACCACCGATGATGGCAACATCATGGACTTGTTCTGTCATGTTTTTTCCCGATAAAAACTGCGCCAGATTTTAGCAGAATAGCCACGCTGACGCAGCGGGAAATCACTGTTGAAAACGACTTATTGGTCGGACTTTTTATTCATCTGTGAAAACGACGGGATCGATGACAGAATGGATTTCAACTCATCTTTCTCCGCCGGTTTGTCCGACACCCGGTTTTCCTGATTGGAAGTCTGCGGGTCCTGATCCAACTGCCGAATTTCTTTGAACATTGACTCCAGATCTTCTTCAGACGGCAAAGGCTCCTCGGTCAAGTCGTCCCACATTTCAGACAATGCTGCTTTGGCATCAGTCAGCTTGACCGGGGGACCGGTATCAATGTCTTCCTCTTCTGCCTCGCTGATTGGCGCTGGACTCTGTTCTCCCTGCTTATCTGCAGGCTCAGGCATCGTGGGCTGCTGAACGGTTTCAGCATTGGCTGTTTGCCAGGCTGCGGCCAGCGCTGCTTCTTTATCTGCTTCTGCCCGTTCCTTATCCGCTATCTGTGTTACCTGTATTTCGGAGAAGCTAACAAAACCATTATCCTGATCGCTCTCCGGCTGAATTTCAGCTTCGGGCTCATCAGCTTGCTTTTCAGCTTCATTGACCAGCTGCTGTTCCCACTCGGCCAGCATCGAGGCTTCGTTATCAGCGTCGGTAGAGTCAGTGTCAGAAGCCGCTACAGTCTCTGTCGCCTCGGGCTCTGCCAAATCCGGTTCAGCGTCCGCAACCTCGGTTATTGCCGCTGCTTCCTGCGCTTTAAGCTGATGCTCCCATTCAGCGGCTATTTCAGCTTCTGGCTCTGGCTCTGGCTCTGGCTCTGGCTCTGGTTCTGGTTCTGGTTCTGGTTCTGGTTCAACAGCTTCGCTTGTTAGGGAATCGGCCTGCTCACCTGTGGCAGTAACCGTTTCAGTATCAACCTTGTCTTCTGTATCAGTGACCAGCGTTTCAGTCTCGTTGACTAATTGCTTTTCCCACTCAGCCAGCATCGCAGCCTCATCTTCCGATGAGTCGATATTGTCTGTATCAGCCATCTCCGGTGAGGGCGGCTGAGGCGTTTCCTGAGGGTGCTCTGTCGCTGATGAGGCATCTGTCTGTGCTGAAAGCTGCTGTTCCCACTCAGCGGCTATGGCCGCTTCTTCATCAAGTTCATCCGTATCCGCTTTTGTTGCTTGTTCTGTAGTTACTGATTCCTCATTGGCTTCACCGGCAAGGTCAGTTGATATGTCGTCAGTCGCCTCAGCCCGTTGTTGTTCCCACTCGGCCAGCAGTGTTTCCTCATCACTTTGCTCATTGACGCTCTCGTCGACTGGCGTCTTGTCAGGCTGATCTTCTGTTGCTTCAGAGGCTTGTGGAGCGGACTCTTTTTCTTCTTCCGATGAGGTATCATCCTGCTCCGAAAGTTGTTGCTCCCATTCAGCAGCTAACGCTGCTTCTTCATCAAGCTCAACAGGCTGGTCTGCCTCGATTTCAGCTCTCAGCTCTGTATCTGATTCAGATGTAATTTCTGAGAAACCATCCGTTTCTGTCGAAATGGATTCTGCCTCATCTTTCAGGGCTATATTCTGAGTTTGTTCCTCGTCCTGCATGAACGAGGTTTCGGCTGTTTGACTGATTGATTCCTCGCTAGCCGCATCTTCAACGCCAGCTTCAGCGATCGGTGTCTCAGTTTCTTCTTCGGCTTTCTGTGCCTGACGCATTTCTGCCTCGGCTTTTAACTGCGCAGTGCGCTCACGTAACTTAGCACGGAGATCCTCCAGCTCTGAGCGCGTCGCTTCCTGCTCCGTCGCAGTGTCTTCGTCGGTAATGTCAGTATCAGGCTGTTCAGGCATGTCTGGCTCTGAGTCTGACGTTAGCTGCTGACTCTCGGCCATCAAGCGTTGCAAACGCTCTGCTTCAGACTCGTCGTCTGACTTTTCTATAACCGGCTCTGGCTCTGGCTCTGGCTCTGGCTCTGGCTCTGGCTCTGGCTCTGGCTCTGGCTCCGTCTCTGGCTCTGCCTCTGGCTCTGGCTCGTTCTCTTGCTTTTCCTCTTGTTCT